>Ga0081538_10000130_pt1 | contig 77384 bp, 68 predicted proteins | sample TabmetS5T2R1_FD_71022 | JGI IMG/M metagenome (GOLD analysis project Ga0081538, IMG submission 71022) | Tabebuia heterophylla rhizosphere microbial communities from the University of Puerto Rico - S5T2R1 | ecosystem: Host-associated > Plants > Roots > Rhizosphere ... | reverse complement strand
GTGCCTTGTCCGATGCGCTTCCTCCAGGTCGACCACAAGGTCGACGGGCCGAACGGCCTGGCCGGGCTGAAGATCTCGCTGCAGGACTCGCCTCTGGCCGAGGCGACGCTCACCGCTTTCGGCGCGCAGCCAGTGCCGATCGGATCCGGGGGCTCCATCAGCGGCCTCGACGGAGTCGAAGCTCAGATCGACTCGATCCAGGGCAACCGCTACTACGAGACGGCCAGGTATACCGTCGGCGATTCCCCGCTGTGGCCGCGCCCGTACGTCGTCTTCGCCGACACGGATGCGTGGAACGCGCTGTCGTCCGAGGACCGGCGGGTCCTCCGCGACGCCGGCGAGGCGGCCCGCTCGGGCATGCTCGTGGAGACGCTGAAGGCGGAGCAGGACGCCCTCGGCACGATGTGCCGTGCCGGTGGCGAGGTGGTGACGATCGGTGACGCAGGGCTTGCGCGCCTGCAGACGGCGGCAGCCCCGGTGCTCGCCAGGCTGCGCAGCGATCCGGCGACCGAGAACGCGATTTCCGAGATCGAGGCCATGCGCGGTGGCGGCAAGCCGCAGAGCATCGCCTGTCCCGCGGGCACGAGCCCTCAGCAGGCGGCCCTCAGCGGCACGTTCACGACGACCATCCGCAAGAGCGAGCCCAACTCCGACAGCGTCGGCGACTTCGAGGAAACCGGCCTGAACGCGATCAAGATCCACCTCGAGCTCGCCGACGGCCGGGCCGTCATCACCGAGGAGTACCCGGAGGGGCTGGTCGTCGGCTTCGACGACTCCTACACGACCTTCAAGGACGTCATAAAGTTCGCCGGCGAGGGCGGCGGCGTGCCATTCACCGCGCATTGGAAGCTGGACGGCGAGGAGCTGCGCTTCACGGACATCGGCGGCGAAGCGGGCGACAAGTACATCTGGGGCCACACCTGGACGAGGGAGCGCTGAGCTGAGCCTCGGCCAAGGAAAGCATGACTACGACGAACTCCTTCAGCCGTCGCCGGTCGCGCGGCCACGACCACGCGACTCAGGCGACAACGCGTCGGGCGGCACGCCGATCCGGATCACCTTCGGCGATACGGTCCACACTGCTCGGCTGTACGACAACACGAAGGCGCGCGATTCGCCGCTCAGCTGCCGCTGAGGCTGACATTCCGCGACCTCGACAACGTGGAGGAGACCGCTCCGCTTCCCCGCGAGTTGTCGCCGGAGGGTGCGGCGGAGGGAGACGGCGAGATGGACGCGATCGAGCGCCAGAGCGACGACTTCAGGGTCACGATCGACGCGCGGAATGACGCTCGCTGACAACGGCTTGGCGGTTGTCGCGTTCGAGGAGAGCGACAGCCTCGTGCTCGGCGTCGCACTGCCCGGCGCATGGAGTTGCAGGCGCACCCAGGATGGAGTGGCACACCCGGCATCCGGCTGACGCACCTGGCGCGGTGTCGCGAGGAGACCTCGATGGCCGTCGGACGTTTTGCCACGCCGGCGCCGCCACGTGGCAGAACTCGTGTGAATTCCCGCAACCTGCGGACATTTCGGGCACACGCGTTTCGCCGTCATGACCTAGATATCCCTGCAAACGAGCAACATTCACGCGCTCAGCGCCTTGGATCGCACCCAGGAGGTCGGGGGTTCGAGTCCCCCTAGCTCCATCGGAAGTCCCTGCTCTGTGGCGGATTTTCGCGTTTGGCGCGCGCTTGGGAAAGCCGGCCGCAGCGTGAGCGTTGGCCCGGTCTTTGGCCCGGTCTCCGCGCAACCCATCGTTTCCGACGCATCAGAAACCCCATTTCAAGCCGTTTGTCGCGGTCTGAGCGGCTCAGTCCGGGGGACGAATAGGACTCCATCTAGGCGCCCTCTGAGCTGAGCCGGGCCAGCGAGGCCGACTACGGGCCGGCGTCTTCGGGGCACAGTGCGGCGAGGTCGTCCCCGAAGGAAAGTGGTAGCTGTGCGCGGCACGCCAGGCGCGAGGACGCGAGCTCGCCGACCGTCGGAGTGCCGAAGGCGAAAACCGTCCCCCCGCGAGCGAGTCGCGCATCGAGTACGCGAGCGAGAGCCGCCGAACGCTCCGGGGCAGGCCGGGGAGAGGGCGGCGGCGGCCCACCAACCTCGGCCAGAAAGCCGAGTGGGTCGGGTGCCGTCATAGTCGCTTCCTGATAGGTCAGGTCTGCCCGGCGGGCGTCTGGACGGATCCGAACGCTGATCCCCGCGCGCCGCAGCGAGGTGCGTACGAGTGAACCCAGCGCCCGGCAAGCCGGCCCGGCGCGGCATCCGCTGAACACGACCGTCACCGGGCGTCGCCCGACGAGCGCCCGCGCCCGGTCCGGATCGGGTCGGGGCACGGGTACCGCGAGCGACCCGGCGACGTGTGGTGGAAGTGCGTGCGCAGTCGGCGCGTCGTCGAAGAGGGCGGCCATCGCGGTGCGGTCGAGCGCGAGCGCGACGGCGCGGCGAAGGCGCGCTTCGGCCAGCGGGCCGGCGCCGGTTCGCATGCGTAGCAGCCGCGTGGCGGCGAGGGGGAGTCGCGACCAGCGAGAGGGTCGCCCGGCGACGGGCGCACCGAACCGCCGCGCGGCGGAGCTGCGCGGGCGCAGCGTGTCGCCGAAGCCCGCCACCAGGTCCGCCCGGTCGCGCGCCACGCGGTCGACTCCGGCCGGCTGCTGCACGGCCATCTCGTAGAGGTACGCGGCGAAGTGCCGTGGTCGAGAGCCGCGGTAGTTGGGGTTGCGGCGCAGAAGCGCGGCGTTGCCGCCGAAGTGGGCTGCCAGGTAGTACGGGCCGGCACTCGGGATCGGGGTCGAGACGAAGCGACTCGCGCTCGCCGGGGTGCCGCTCGGCACCGCGCAGAAGGCACGCGACGTCATGCGCAGGGGCAGGTCGTGCGCGGGAGCCCGGAGTCGCACCACCAGGCGGTCGCCGCTGGCGCTGAGGCCGCTAATGGGCCGCCCGCGGCCGGAACGGAAGGCGGCAAGCCCCACGAGGTCGTTCAGCACCGCCGGCGCGGCAGCGGCCGAGCCCATTCGCGGTGATAGCGCTCGCTCGATCGTGTGGCGCATCGTGGCGGCCGTGACCGGCCCGTTGGATGGCGGCGAGAAGCGGAAGCCCGGGCGGATCCGGAATGTCCACTCGCGGCTGTCCGGCGAGGTCGGGAGGTCCGCAATCTCCGGTGCCACGGTCCAGCCGGCCGGCGCCGGCGCTCCGCGCAGCGTCAGAAGGCGAGCGCAGGTCGCGTCGAGCAGCTGCTCGCGCCACAGCGGAACGGCACTCCGTGACTCGAGTGCTGGATCGTCGGGCTGCAGCCCATCCGAGGCGAGCTCGATGCGGGCGACGGGTCCGCGGATACCGGCGAGGAGTTCGGGCGGCGCGTCGCCGATCACGACGGTCGCGACGTCGCCGCGGACGGCCGTGTGCAGCGCAAGGCCGCCGGTGCGCAGCGTGCGCGTGGAGTCGTCCCGAGGCCGGATCCGCGTCTCCTGGCCGCTGACACCCTCGGACACCCACATCGCTCCGCCGGTCCACATGAGGTTGGCGCCGTCGCCGTCGATCGGCACGCTCGACACGACGTGGCCATCCGAGGACAGCTTCCAGACCCGGTAGTTCATCGCCCACACGTAACCGCCACCGACCGCGACGCAGCAGAGATACGGATCAAGCGGGACACGCGTGACGACCGCGTCCGCCACCGGGTCGATGCGATAGAGCACACCGCTATCCCCGCCCGAGACCCACAGCGCCCCCTCCGTGCCGGCGAGCGCCGTGGCGCCCGGCGCGCGGATGCGGGCAAGCGTTCGTCCGCTGCGCGGGTCGAGACGGACCACGCGCTCCTCGCCCTGCGCCACCCACACCGAACCAGCAGCGATCGCGACACCGGTGAAGCGGTCTGGGCGCCGCACCCCCTCGGTCGGGATCCGATAGCGTCGCTGCAACGCGCCGAATGACGGATCGAGCCGCAGGAGCACCGGCCGATCCTGCGCTACGACCCATACTGACCCGAGGCCGAGGGCGAGACCACCGGGCGTGAGGCCAAGGCTGATCGAGCGGGCGATGCGGTGGCGGCGCGGGTCGATCTGCAGCAACGCGCCACTTTCCGCCGCGAGCCAGTCGGCGTCTCGTCCCTGGGCGAAAGAGGCATTGCCCCCGGGTATCTCATGTCCGATCGGAACCGAGCGCAGGAGGTCGCCACGCCGCAGATCGATGAAGGCCAGCCTCTGCTCGGCGACACGCACCTGGGTAAGCGCACTCATACCGGGGGCCCCCTGCTCCCCGCCGCGGCCGGCGACAACCACCGCGATGATCACGAGCGCCGCCGCGGCCAGCACCGTGGCCATCAGGAGCGAGCGCCCCGATCGGAGCGTCCTCCGACCTTCGGCAGGCGGCGCGACCGCGGGCCGCTCGAGGGACGGGTCCTGCCTCAGCATCGCCTCGTGCAAGCGCCGCACGCTCTCGCCTGGCCCGATCCCCAGCTCCTCCGACAGGCGGCGTCGCAGATCGTCGTAGACGAACAGCGCGTTGGCCCGGCGACCGCACCGGTAGAGCGCCAGCATGAGCTGCTCATGTAGGCGCTCATGCAGCGGCTCCTCCGCCACCAGCGCCTCCAGCTCGCGCACAACCTCGGCGTGGCGACCGAGGGCGAGCTCTGCGTCAAAGAGTGCCTCGAGGGCCGCTAGGCGGTCCTCCTCGAGTCCTCTCGCGGGAGCGCGCAGCGGCTCCTCGGGCGCGAGCTCGCCGAAGGCCGGACCGCGCCAGAGCGCAAGCGCGGCACGCAGCAGTGGCGCCGCCTCGGAAGGCGGCTGATCCCGTGCGTCGGCGACGAGCGCGCCGAAGCGGTCCGCGTCGACGAGGGCGTCGGGGAGGTCGAGGCGATACCCGCCGTCCTGGGTTACGACGCGCTGCGCTCCGATCGTCTTGCGCAACCGGGACACCTGCAGATCGAGTGCGTGGACGGAATCGCCGGGGACGCGGTCCGGCCAGAGCACCTCGGTTAGCGCCTCGCGCGACACGCGCCGTCCTCGCTCCGCGAGCAGCACGGCCAGCAGCAGTCGCTGCTTGCCGCCCGACACCGCCACGGGCTGCTGCCCGTCGTGAACCTCCAGCGGACCGAGGACCCGGAACTCCATGCCCTGCGACCAACCCTAACCCCGGTGCGAGGGCGCGGCGAGAGGGTCGCGAGAGGGGTTTGAGAGCGGCCGGCGCGACCCTGCGCGCATGACACCTCGATCGAACATCCGTCGGCTTGCCGGGCTCGCGGGCGTCGCCTCTGCCCTCATCGCCGCCTGTGGCGACGACGGCTCGGACCGGGCGAGCTCTCGGGCGGGCGACGTGCAAAGAGGGCGCATTCTCTTCTCCGAGGTCACCGGCGAGCACCGAGACATCCACGCCATCCGGCCCGACGGCAGCGGCCTCACACGCCTCACCAAGTCACGCGGCGAAGCGGTGTGGCCCGATCCCTCACCGGATGGCCGCAAGATCGCCTATGAAGACGACGAGGCTACGCGGGCCGTCATCGCGCTCATCGACGCCGACGGCGGCCGGCGGCGCGTGCTGACGCCGAGCGGCTACCAGGGCCACCCCGACTGGTCACCCGACGGGCGCTGGATCGCGTTCGAGCGCGACCCGGCCCCCGGCGACAACGGCGTCTGGCTGATGCGGCCTGACGGCAGCGACCTGCGCCGGCTGACCCGCAACCCCTACGCCGGCGTCGAGTGCGGTTGCGACGGCGATCCCACATTCTCCCCGGACGGCAGGCAGATCGCCTTCGCGCGCACGCGCTCGGAGAGCAAGGGCCTTGGGGCGCTGTTCGTCATGAACAGTGACGGCAGCCACCTACGGCGACTGACGTCATGGCGCTTCGATCCCGGGGCGCAGCTCGCCTGGAAGCCGGACGGCTCGCGCATCATGGTCTCCGACAACTCAGAGCCCGGCCCCGGCGAGTCCTCGAACGTCTACGTGATGCGGCCGGACGGCAGCGGGGTTCACGCGCTTACGCACTTCAAGGGCGGCCATCCCAATGCGCTGGCCGGATCGTGGTCCACGAACGGCCGGCAGATGGTCATAAAGACCGACGAGAGCGGGAGCTTCCAGCTCTACGTCATGGACGCGGACGGGGGCAAGCGTCGACGCATAACCGACAACCTCACCGACCCCAGCGGAATCGTCTGGGCGCCGTGAAAGGAGAGACCGCCATGAACGTCCGCTACCCGTTGGGCGTGTTGCTCATAGCGACAGCGCTCTCGCTTACGCTCGTCTCCGGCGCGCATGCAGCTCGTTCAGTCAGCATCGACTGCGGAGCGACGATCACCTCCGACACGAAGCTCGACAGAGACCTCGTCAACTGTCCGAACAACGGCATCGTGATCGGGGCGGACAACATCACACTCGACTTGAACGGCCACGTCATCGACGGTGACGGCACCGAGTTCAGCGCTTGTCCTCCGGATGAGCCATGCGACGCCGGCGTCGTCCATTTCGATCGCCAGGGAGTGACGATCAAGGGTGGATCGGTCCGGGAGTTCAGCCTGGGCGTCCTCGTCGTCGGCGCGACGGACAACCGCGTCATTGATCTCGCTGTTTCGAACAACCTGTTCTCCGGCCTGCTCGTCGCCGAGTCGTCGCACAGCGAAATCGAGCGGGTCAGCGCGTCGGCGAATGGACTCACCACCGACCAGGCCGGCATCAGCATCTTCGACTCCAGCGAGCTCACGATCGCGCAGAACGCGGTCTTCGAGAACGGAGATATCGGGTTCTTCATCGGCGGATTGGACGACAGCAGCATCGAGAAGAACCTCATCTCAGGCAATCCCGAGGCCGCGATCATCCTCGAGGGAAGCGGCAACGAGCTGAGCCACAACCGCGTCCGGAAGGGCGACGACGGCATCATCGTCGTCGGCGACGCGAATCGAGTCTCTCGAAACTGGCTCTCCGGCACCGGCTGCCCAAGCGACTGCGGCTTCGGCATCTCGCTCGAGGGTGGGACCGGCAACCTAATCGAGGCCAACGCGGTCGTGCACTTTCATCAGGCGGGCATCCGTGTCGCATCCTTCGAACCTGACACGCCGCCGACACTCGACAACACCGTCAGCGGGAACCTGATCTGGGACTCGGAAGTCGACGGCGTGCTCGTGGAGTCCACGGCCGACGACACGGTGCTAGAGCGCAACCTGGCGATCCGCGCTGGCGATGACGGCATCGACGTCGAAAGCTCTGAGACCACGCTGACGAGAAACAGGGCGTATCGCAATCAGGATCTGGGGATCGAGGCCGTCCCCGGCGTCAGAGACGGCGGTGGCAACCGAGCCGGCGGCAACGGGAACCCCGCCCAATGCACGAACGTCGTGTGTAGCCGCAGCGGCTCGTGACGGGTCGAGGCGACCTCCGACAGCCGCCGGGGGGCGCAACCGTCACGCGCCGAGACTGAGATCGGGCCAAAACCGTACTTCTTTGGCCCGATACCAGCCGAAATGGGCGGAAACCAGCGGAAAATCGGGGCCTCAGACCGGACCTCCGCCGGCCCCGAAATCCTGTAAACAAGCCAAATTCAGGGGTGGCGAGCGCCTGGATCGCACCCAGGAGGCCGCCGGTTCGAGTCCGGCTAGCTCCATGCCACGAATCCCTGTAGCCATGCGGGTTTCGCGGCCCTTTGGCTCAGTCCGGCTGCGTCTGCCGGCGATGGTCGTTGGCCCGGGTCTTTGGCCCGATCTCCGCGCAGCCCAGCGCCTCCGGCGTATGAGAAACCGCATCATCAAGCGGTTTTCGCCGGTATGAGCGACTCAATCCGCGGGACGAATAGAGCTCCATCTAGGAGCGCACCGGTTCGCGTGGGTCGACTGCCGCGGCGGGCGCCTGCGGTTGCCCGAGGGAGACGCGCGCGACGAGTCCGCCACCCGATGCTTGGCGTCATCTCGCGCAGTGTCGGGGGCGCCGGCGGTGTGCTCCCTTGTCTAGAAAGCAGCGACCACGGAGGGTTCCGTGCGACGGCCGGAGCGGCACCGTAGTCAACGCCCCGTCGTGCGACTTATGTGTTCGGCTAGATGCTCCGCGTCGCTGCCCACGCCGGAGAACAGGCCGGCCTTGAACGTGTGCATCCAGTGCAGGCCCAGGAAGTAGAGTCCCGGCACCTGCGTGATTCCGCGCTGCTGGAGCGGTCGGCCCTGCGCATCCAGGACCGGGACTCGCAGCCAGCCATAGTCGTAGCCGTACCCGGTCGCCCAGACGATCGCCCCGACGTTTTCGCACCGCAGGTCGAGCGACTCGACCTCGGCGGCCGTGGCCGGCAGGTCCACTGGCCCGGTAAGGTGTTCTTCGGCGAGGCCTAGATCCGGGTTCGCGGCCGCGAACTCGCGGGCGGCGGCCAGGAAGCCGGCGAAGGCCGCGTCGGCCTCGTCGAGGATCGTGTTCGCGTTCGGCGCGACGGTCAACGCGCCGTCGGACGCAGCGACGACCCGTCCGGGCACGTGGATGCCGTCGGCGGCCATCTGGCGCACGTTGACGTCGTAGCCGCCGCTCACGCCGGTGACGACAGTGGACGGGGGCCACCGCCGCCCGGGGAAGCTGTCGATCGTCTGGGCGAAGCGGCCCATCCGCTCCAGCCACCAGTAGACGTCCTTGCCGCGGAACCGCCGCGGCACGCGCTTGTGCCTGGAGACGGACAGGAATACGGTGCGCCCCGCGCGCAGCAGCTCGTCGCCGATCTGGCAGCCGGACGCACCGCTGCCCACGACGAGCACGTTCGGTCCGCCAGCGCTCGCCGACCCGTCGTCGCTCCAGCACTACGTGCTCCCGGCCGCGTTGTTGCAGCACGGCGCTCATCGCCAGTCCGGCCTGGCCGCCCCCGACGACGACGGTATCGTGGTCCTCTCGCATACGCGACTGCAGACAAGGCTGAGGGTGGGGTCGAGCGTACTCGCGAAAGGTCAGCCGAGCGACCTACCAGGAGCCCGGATGAACCGGTGCCGTCGCCGTGGGCGACCGTCGACGATCGCGCACGCCAATCCAGCCTAAGCTGGCAGGGACCTGGCGCGCCCTTATCGGGCCGCGTCAGGGGGGAGAGGACCTCCGCGCACGGGCTTGCCGTCGATCACGCGCCGCTCGTTGTCGCGCAGGCGCGGCTCGTAGTAGGCGAAGAACACCTTACCGACGAGCTCTCGGCGGCTGCGCACGTCAGTCTTCTCGAACACGCTCTTGAGATGGTCCTGCACGGTGTTGGCGGAGACGAAGAGCCGCTCGGCGATCTCCGCGGTGGATGCTCCCTGGAGGACGAGGCGCGTGACCTCCTGCTCGCGCTCACTCAACCCGTACGCCGCCATCAGCAGCGGCACGATGCGTCCGGGATGGGCCGGCTCGATGATCACCGCCACGCGGCGCGAGCGATTGGATACCAGCGCGGCGCCGTGCAGCACGATCCAGCGCCCCGTCTCCGACAGCACGCGCGCGAGCGCGATCTCGCTGGGCGCGTCGGCGGCGTCGGCGTTGCTGAGCGCCCGCCTGGCCACCGCGATGACCGCGGACGGGAGCCTCTGTTTGCCCTCCCAGTCGCCGTCGGGCAGCTCGGCGAGCCACCGCTCGACGCCCGGTGTCATCGATTCGGGACTCAGGTCCGCCCCGAGCACGAGCAGGCCAGGCGCCTCGGGCCCTTCCGGGTCGGAGGCCTCGCCGATGAGGAGCCCTCGCCGCGTGCCTTCGGCGAGGTAAGGGGCCAGCTCGAGCAGCACCGCGAGCTCGCTGGGCTCGAACTCCGGCCGTCCCGGCTCGCGGTATAGGCTGATCGCCGCCCAGGGCACGCCATCGTTGGTGCGAAGGCTGGCCCTGACCTCCTGCTCGGCGCCGTGAGGCTCCAGGGCCACGCGGTACCAGCGGCTGCGGCTCGGGTCGCCGCCGGTCGCCTCGTGCAGCGTTGCGACCGGCCGCTCCGACCGAGCCAGCTCCGCGAATGTCTTGACGTCCTCGTCGTAGCACTCGATGTCGAGCCACTCCGGCGGCACCTCGGGAAACTCGGGGTTGAAGTGGCTTGTCATGAGCAGCGACGCCGGGTCGAGCGTCCACCAGCACGGAGTAGAGTCGTGCGGCACCGCGCGCGCAACCGGCTCGCTCGCCTCGCGCCAGAAGCTGACGGCGTCGAGACCCTGGGCTGCGAGCCAGGCGAGGCGGTCCAGCGCACGCTCCTTCGCGTAGAAGCTCACGGACCGATCGTACGCCGCCCACATCGCGCCGCCAATCCCAGACTTCTGGGATCGACGGACGGCCGGCGTCGACGTAGCGTAAATCCTCGATGCAAGCGCAGAAGGACACATAGTGCAGCGCGAGGCCACAGCGCACAGTCCGGAGGAGCTGCCGACACAGCTCGAGGATGCGTTCCTCGTCGGCGATCGGCGCGGCCTGGCAGAGCTCTTCGACGAGCGCGCCGTCCTAGCTCCCAATGTTGCCAATGTCGACGTGCGGGGAAGCGATGCGATCGCGATGTTCGCAGCTGCACTTCGCGCGGCTGATCGCCACTACCTCGGGCAGGTCCGGCGCGTCGTCCAGACGGGCGATACGGCCGCGGTCGTCCTCGATTGGTCGTTGACCGCGCGCGGATCCACAGACGGCCCGCACGAGCGCGGCCGCGGCGTCGACGTACTGCGCCGCGGAGGCGACGGCGCTTGGCGGTACCTCATCTCACTCATGCAGGTGTGTGAGCAATCGAAGGAAGAGCAGTGCGAAAGGAGACCGCCATGACTCAGATCGATGAGCTCGTCGACACGATCCATCGAATCTCGCCGACAGGCAAGTCGCGCAATCGTCGACCCGTTGACAGTGAAAGGAGGTGAACCATGTACGTGGCAGTCGTGCACCAAGTCAAGGACGCCCAAGCGTTCCTCTCGCGAGGCGAGCGACTGGACGATCCTTCGAACGCTCCACCGGGCGTCGTTCCCCGGCAGTTCTGTCCCAGCACGGACCTCTCCACGGCAACCTGCGTCTGGGAGGCAGACTCGCTGGATGCCGCCCGCAACTATGTCGATTCCACGCTCGGCGACTCAAGCGAGAACACGTACTTCGAGATCAACACGGAGTACGCCCTGGGTCTGCCCGAGCCCGCGACGACTACGCAAGCCTAGGTCCAGCAGAGCCCATGAGGAGCATCATCCTCACGCAATGCCAGTAGCGGCAAGATCGGGCCAAAGAACTCGTCCTTTGGCCCGATCGCAGCCGAAATGGGCGGAAACTAGCCCGATGCCGGGGTCATAGACCGGGCCAGCTCCGCCAGGAAACCCCAGCAAACATGCGGGATGCGTGACGGCAAGTTCCCGCTCGGAAGCTGGTGACTAACCGTTATTCTCTGGAACAGGTCGACGAGGCCCGAATCGCATTGGAGGAGGGACAGATTCTCGGTCGCGCCATTGTTGAGCTCTGACGGCGTGAGGTAGCGAAACGAAGACGTCCTACACGGGGTAGCGCAGAATCGCTGCGGCGGGGCCATCGCCGGGGATGTCTTCGCGGCGCACCGCGAGAATGCGCCCGCGCGCGAGCAGCACGCGTCGCGCGATCTCGTCCACGACGCCGTAGTTCACTGCGTCGTCGGAGTCGTCGAGGGTCAGCGCGCCGTCCGCCTCGTCGACCAAGCCGGGCACGGTCTCGTCGATGTCCACGAACGCCGTGTCGACCGCCCCGAAGGTCGCGGCGCGCGCGATTTCCGCGAGATCGTCGCTGGCGCGGCCCTGCGGCACGCGCTGCTCGTAGCGGGCGCGCAGCTCCCTAAGTTCGTCGGCGTAGAGCCCGTCGAGTATGCGGCGGCTCGCGTCAGCCAGCTCGCCGTCGCTCTTCGTGTCCGGGTTGCCGGCGATGACCGCGCGGGCGAGATGCGGGTAGGTGTTGACCGATCGGAAGATCGACTCCAGCGGCTCGGATCCGGCGAGGATCAGCGGGAGATCGAGTCCGGTGAGGGTGGGTCGAAGCGCCTCCTCGACGCGGCGCGCGTACTGGCGCAAACGCACCTTCTGCCCTTCGGAGCCCTGTATGCGCCTGTCCGGTGAGCGGTCGGCGATCGACGCCTTCCGCACGGCGCTGGCGGCGTCGCTCGGCATGCCGGGGACGCTGACCTCGGCCGGCGGAGCGTCGGGCGAGACCTCGACCAAGCGGACGGCGTTCTGGGACAGCGCGAGCACGAAGGCCGCCTGGGGGAAGGTCGCGCTGCGCAACAGCGGCTTGACGTGAAAGCGATCGGAGACCTCGACCAAGGGCGACAACCGGTTCGCGACCTGAAAGGTCCGCGTCCCCGATGGCGTCGCGAACACCGCGAGGCTGTGCGCCTGTCGCGCCCAGAACGCGTCGTCATCGGCAAGATCGTCGAGCAAGTCGCGAACGCTGTCGATCGAGTCGCGCTCGATCGATGCGGCGGCGAGCTGCTCGACCGCCTCGGCGGCCAGGCTCTTGAACTCGAGGCGATCGCGCCCGCCACGCTCCTCGGGCGCCGTGGGCAGGTAGATCGAAACGCACACCGCGCCGCGAAACGACAGCAACTGCTCGAGATCGGCGCGGGTCGGAATGTCGGTATGCACGAGACGGCCGCCCTTCACATCGAATGGTGCCGGGTCCGAAAGCATTGCCGATACACGGCCCGGTCGCTTCGCAGCCCAGAACCGCGGACCCGCGCCGCTGGAAACCCCCGTGGGCGCACGGCTCGCGCGGTTGATGCACGCGACCCGTCCGCGCGCTGGTGCCGATGGGCTAGGGTCCGAGGACATGTTCGAGCGGCTGGTCGTCGCCTACGACGGCTCGACGCCGGCGGGCGCCGCGGCCGAGCTCGCCTTCGAGCTGGCCCGCCGCAGAGACGCCCGGCTCACCCTCGCGTATGTGCTCGAGCTGCCAGACCCGTATCCCGACCTGCCGCAGGTGGCGCCCAGGATCGAGCGGGCCGAGGAGGACTGGCGGAGGCGACTGGCGGCGCTCGCCGCCGGCGCGCCGGATGGAGCTTCTGTGGACACAGAGGTCCTCGTCGCGAACAAGGCGGGACCTGCGCTGCTCGAGCTACTCCGGGAGCATCGCCCCGAGGTCCTAGTAGGGGGCACGCGCGGTGTCGGGGGGCTCAAGCGCACGCTGCTTGGGAGTGTCTCGCAGCAGCTGCTCGAGCACGCTCCCTGCTCGGTCTTGCTCGTTCGTGACCGCCCGGGGCTCGACGGGTCCCGAACCGTCGTCGCGGGCGTCGATGGTTCGGGCGCTACCCCGGCAGTCCTCGCCATGGCTGGGCGCGCCGCCGTGATTCTCTCGGCGCAGCTCGTCCTCGCGCACGCCGCCGACGAGCTCATACCGTCGTTTGCCTCGACCGACCAGAAGCACGCGCTGCGCGCGTGGGCGCGCGAGCAGGGCCAGGGGATCCTCGATGAGGCGCGAGCGAGCGTGGCGGCACCGCTCGAGGCGGTGACGGTGGACCTCCGTGAGGGTCGGGCAACGCATGAGCTCGTCGCACTGTGCGACGAGCGTCGTCCCGTGCTCGCGGTAGTCGGCAGCCGAGGACTCCACGGCTTCAAAGGCCTTCTGCTCGGCAGCACGGCACGACACCTCGTCAACCACGCGCCCTGCCCAGTTCTGATCGTGAGGACCGCGCCGAACGAGGAGGCAGGTTGACCGTTAACACCACACCGCGTGTGCTGATCGCCTACGACGGCTCGCCGGGCGCGGCGACCGCTCTGGGCGCGGCCGCGGGCCTGTTCCCCGCGGCGCGGGCATCTGTCGTGACCGTGCCGGAGGTCACCGTGCACGTCGAGACGGGGTTTCCGGGGCTGCCGACGATGTCGCCCGAGGTCGCCCGGCAGGTGATCGACGAGCTCGGGGCTGAGGCTCGGCGGCGGGCGGGCGAGACGGCGCAGCAGGGGGTCGACCGGGCGCGGGCGCTCGGCCTGCAGGCGGAGGTGGTACCCGTGGACCCGTCCGCCCCGGCGTGGGCGGCGCTGCTGGACGCCGCGCATCGACTCGGCGCAGAGGTGCTTGCGTGCGGCACGCGCGGGCGCGGCGCGTTCGCGCGTGCTCTGCTGGGCTCGACGTCCTCCCGCCTGCTCCACCACACCGACATGCCGCTGCTGGTGGTGCCCGACGGCGGTGGCGCGCTCGACGGCCCGGCGGTCGCTGCCTATGACGGCTCGCAGGGCTCCACGCGCGCGATCGAGGTCGTCGGCCGCCTGCTGCGCGGTCGCCCCATCGTCGTCGTGCACGCCTGGGAGCCCGTGTTTCATCGCAGCCTCAAGGCGCGTGCCCTCGCCGCCGGACCGGTCGACGACCTCCATGCGACCGTCGCGGATCTCCACGAAGCGCTCGCCGACCGCGCGGCCGCGAGGACGCAGGACGGGGTGGCCGCCGCGCGCGCGGCGGGTCTTGACGCGGTGGGCGAGCCAGTCGAGTCGGACGAGGGCGCATGGCGAGCCGTGGCCGCCGCCGCGCGGACGCACGGCGCGTCGGTCATCGCCACCGGGACGCGCGGCCTCGGCGCCGCGCGATCCGCGCTTCTCGGCTCGGTCTCGTCAGGACTGATCCAGAATGCGGATCTGCCAATCCTGGTAGTGCCCGACGAGCCGGCGTCCGCCGCTGCCCGCAAAAACGGCTGAACGACCCGCGGCCGAGTGAGTCGCGTCAATCATCACCTGACCGACGCTGGTGCACTCGATCACGATGTCGGGTCGAGCGGCAGTTCGGCGTCCGGGGTACTGTGGTACCGGGCGAACATGGCAGGCTCGGACGTCCCCGAGCAGGGGCATGCTCGCTGGGAACTACACCTAGCCCAGGACAGGGCTCGTGGGGCCGCCGGCCCAGGCGCGCGGACGCGTGAGCCAGGGGGTGGACCGGCGCTCAACCCAGGCGGGCGAGCAGGTCAGCTCGAGCGCGGGCGACGCCTGGCGAGCAGGGCAAGAAGGCGGGCCTCGGCGCGGGCATGTTCGGCGGCGCCAGTCCACTAGGCCATGGACCGAGGCAGGGAGGTGGCCCGCCGGGCCGCCGAGACCGCTCAGGAGGCCGGAAGCGAGCAGGCCGACTAGCGCCGTCCAGGCCCTCCTCGCGCGTCCGCACCAACTCGTAGCCAGGTCGGTGCGGGAGCGGCGCTGAGGGGGGTGCGGCAGGCGCGGCCTTCGTTACCGGCTCGACGCGCCACGACCGGGAAGCCGATCGCATCGCGCCGGTCGATGGCGGCTGGGGCGTCCTCTTTGCCTCTGGGCGAACAGCGAGGTCATGCTCCGCTTCTAGGGGTGTCGTGGCCGGACGAGATGAGCGTCGAGACGCTGGCGGCCTCGCTGGTCGGGTCGCCCGTCAGCGCGAGGATCCCGCTCCTGTCGAGCGTGGCGTCCTGGGCGGCGGCCCCGCCGAGCGCCAGCCGGTGTCGCCTTGCGAGCTCGCGAAGCGTGGGCAGGACGGGCCGGACTCGTTCGGGGCTCACCGCGTTAAGCACCACCAGGCTCGGCTCGAGCCGGCGGCTCGCCTCCTCGACGGTGTCGATCGGTGAGTCGGGGCCGAGGTAGACGATCCGCCAGCCTCGCGACCGCAGCGCTAGCCCGAAGGCGATCAGGCCGAGGTCGTGCTGCTCGCCCGGCAGGCAGGCCAGGAGCGCGGCAGGGCCGAGCCCGAGGCCCCACCCGCGGGCGAGGCTGAGCAGCCGTCCGCGCAGCACGCCGGAGGCGAAGTGCTCCTGGGCGACCGACGCCTCGCCGCGCTGCCAGCGCTCTCCGAGCTCGTGCAGGTAGGGCACGATCACCTCGCTCAGGAGCGTTTCCACGGTGGCCACGGCGAGCAGCCGGTCGAGGACTGCCTGCGCGCGCGGCTCGTCGAATGCGTCGAGCGCCTCGGCGAGCTCGCCGCGGATCGCCTCGGGCCGCAACGCGGTTCCGGCTCCCTCTTCGCCGGCCGCCTCCCGCACCGCGAGCGCAGCCGCCTCCGCGGCGGCCATCCCCTGAGCGAGGTGCTGCTGCATCAGGGCGATGCGTTCGACATCGGCGGGCGAGTACAGGCGCAGGCCGCCGGCTGAGCGCGCGGGACGAAGCAGTCCGTAGCGGCGCTCCCAGGCGCGCAGCAGCTCGGGACTGACGCCGACGCGCTTGCTGAGCTCGCCGATCCGGAGGGCTTCACCCGAGACGGCCATTGCCAGACTATACAGCAGCTGGACAGGACCTTGACAATCGCTGATGCCTGGTCTATGGTGCGTTCTGGACAGTTTCTCTACAGGAGGTGTACAGACAGATGCGCAAGCTCGATCTACTGGCCGGTGCCCTGCTGGTCGTCGGCGGTCTCAACTGGGGGCTGGTCGCGATCGCCGAGTTCGACCTCGTCGCGTGGATCTTCGGGGAGGACTTCGGCCGCACGAGCGCGGCAAGCCGAGTCGTATACGGCCTCGTCGGGGTCGCCGCGATCTACGCCATCGCCGCGGTGGCGGGGCGCCGATCGGCAGGCGCGCGCCAGACGGCGACCGCCTCGCGGTAGCAAAAACCATCGATCAGGAGTTAAAGATGCGACAGATCCGAACCATCTTCGCGCTCTCTGCAGTGACGGCCGTGGCCGGCGCCGGACTGGTCACCAGCGCCCCCGCGGACACGCCGCGGGCGTCTGACAAGAACATCGTCGAGACTGCCCGCGCGGCCGGGAAATTCAAGACGCTCACCTCGCTGCTCAAGCGAGCCGGGCTCGTGAAGACGCTGCAGGGCAAGGGCCCGTACACCGTCTTCGCACCCACCGACGCGGCGTTCGACAAGGTGCCGAACGCCACGCTGGCGCGGCTCGGGCGCGACAAGGCGGCGCTGCGCTCGGTGCTGCTGCTGCACGTCGCCGAGGGCCGGCTGACCGCGGCCAAGGTGACGAAGCGACGCTCGGTGAAGACCCTAAACGGCCAGCCGCTCGCGATCCGCGTCCGCGACGGCAAGGTCTTCGTCGGCGGAGCGCGCGTCGTCACAGCCGACGTGACCGCGTCGAACGGCGTCATCCATGCCATCAACAAGGTCCTGCTGCCCCGCTGAGGCCGACGCCCTCACCGTTGCCCGGCGCGGCGAGCCGCGCCGGGCGACGCGAGGGACGCGGGCGGGAGCTCCAATGTCCTCTTCACCCCACCACGCCTTCGAGCGGACCCCCGCACCCGGCCCGCCGCGAACGCCCGGCCGGCGCGCGCTCGTGACCGGCGCGACCGGGTTCATCGGCGGACGGCTCGCCCGGACGCTCGCCGACGCCGGTTGGACCGTCCGCTGCCTCGTGCGCGACCGATCGCGCGCCCGCCACCTCGAGCGGTGTGGCTTCGAGCTCCACGAGGGCGACGTGCTCCGCCCCGAAACGCTCGAGCGGGCGGGCCGCGACGTCGAGGTCGCCTACTACCTGATCCACGCGATGGGCCGAGGCGGCCGCGGCGACTTCACGGCGCGCGAGCACGCCGGCGCCAAGGCGTTCGCCCGAATGGCCGCGCGAGAGGGCATCGCGCGCATGATCTACCTCGGCGGTCTCGGGGAACCGCACTCGCGCCACCTACGCAGCCGCCACGAGACCGCCCGGCTTCTAGCCGGACACGGCCCGCCGCTCACCTACTTCCGCGCAGGCATGGTTGTCGGCGCGGGAAGCGAGTCGTACCGGACCCTGCGCTCCCTCGTCGAGCGGCTGCCGGCGATGATCGCGCCCGCCTGGCTCCAGGTGCCCACCCAACCGATCGCCATCGACGACGTCCTCGCCTACCTCGCCGCCGCCCCCGATCTGCCGGACAGCGCCGGACGAGAGATCCAGATCGGCGGCCCGAGCGTCCTGCCCTACGGCGAGATGCTCGACCGCATGGCCGAGGCGCTCGGCCGGCGGCCGCGCCCCAAGCTACCCGTCCCCGTGCTCACACCGCGGCTGTCGTCCCTCTGGATCGGCCTGGTGACCCCCGTCGATGCCGGCGTCGCCCGTCCCCTGATCGAAGGACTCTCCACCAAGACCACCGTCACCGACACCTCCGGCGCGAAGCTCTTCGACATAACGCCGCTGGCATTCGACGAGGCGCTCCAGCGCGCCGTCGCCGACGACGACCCGACGGTCTCTACCGGCCGAACTGCGACACGATGCGGACGCAGGCAAAGCGACTCGACGTCCGCGCAGGCCGCGCCATGAGACTCGGCTTTGCCGTCAAGGTCCTTGGCGACGGCGGGCTGCCGTCGCACGACACACGGCGCTGGCGGTCCGGACCGCATCTGCGCGTTTCGCTCGACCGGCTGCGCCGCGTCCTCGAGTACTGCGACGCGCACGACATCCGGATGTACCGCATGGCCACCGCCCTCGCGCCTTACGCCAGCCATCCGGACCTTCATGGTTTTCGCGGACAACCGCGCGAGTGTGCGGCCGAGCTCGCAGAGGTTGGCCGGCTGTCGCGCGAGCTGGACATTCGCCTGTCCAGCCATCCCGGCCAGTACACCGTGCTCAACTCCGAGGACGAGCGAACCCGGCGGCTGGCGGTCGACGAGCTCGAAGTGCAGGCCGAGCTCATGGATGCCATGGGGCTTGGACCCGAAGCGGTGGCCGTCCTCCACGTGGGTGGCGCGGCCGGCGGGGTGGACGCGGCCCTCGATCGCTTCGAGCGGGGCTTCGAGCTGCTCTCGCCGGTCGCCCGTGCCCGGCTAGCCGTCGAGAACGACGACCGTTCCTTCGGCCTCGGCGACGTGCTGCGGTTGAGCGAGCGGATAGGACGCCCGGTCGTGTGGGACGCCCTTCACCACCGCTGCCACGACCCGGACGCGATTCCCGACCGAGAGGCGCTAGCCCTCGCACTTGCGACATGGGCCTCCGATGTGGTGCCGAAGGTCCACTACGCGTCGCCGAAGACAGCTGTCGAAGAGCGCCGCAAGCGCGTCGGCCGGCGGGTCGAACGCTCGTTGGTACTACCAGGGCTACGCGTCCACGCCGATCTGGTCGACCCGATCTCGTTCGAGCATTTCATCGGCGAGACGGGGCACGGGATGGACTTCGATGTGATGCTCGAGGCCAAGGCCAAGGACCTCGCGCTGCTGCGCCTGCGTGAGCAGCTCGCGGACCGGACTGAAGGAAGGGCATGGGCGAGATCCTGATCGGCGTTTCCGCCTGCCTGCTGGGTGAGCAGGTCCGCTACGACGGCGGCCACAAGCGCAACGCCTTCCTGCTCGCGGACCTGGCCTCCCACGTCCGGTTCGTGCCGGTCTGTCCCGAGGTCGGCATCGGACTCGGGATTCCACGCGAGGCCATTCGACTGGTGCGGCGCGGCGATCGGGTCCGTCTCCTCGGGTCGGGGGGCGTCGATCACACCGATGCCATGCGGCGCTGGGCCGACACCGTCATGGGCGAGCTGCGCGAGCGGGATCTCTCGGGCTTCGTGCTCAAGAGGGGCTCCCCCAGCTGCGGCCTCGAGCGCGTCCGCGTCTGGGACGAAGCCGCCCAGCGGCCAAGTCCGTCGGGGCGGGGCGTATTCGCCCAGGCGCTCGTCGACGCCATGCCCTCACTGGCGATCGAGGAGGAGGGCCGATTGAACGACCCGGGCCTGCGCGAGCACTTCGTCGACAGGGTCTTTGGGCACGCCCGAGTGCGGGACTTCTTCGCCGGTCGGTGGACCGCCGAAAGCCTGATCCGCTTCCACTCGGCCGAGAAGGCGGCCGAGATGGCCCACGATGTGCAGGCCGCCCGGCGGCTCGGCCGTCTCGTGGCCGGGCAAAGCCGTCTCCCGCGAGAGCAGCTGGCCCGGCGCTATCGCGCGCTCCATGGGGTCGCCTTTGAAAAGCCCGCGACCCCGGGCCGGCAGGCCAACGCCCTCATGCACCTGGCCGGCCACCTCAAGGGCCGTCTCGGATCGTGTGACCGCCAAGAGCTCCGCGAGGCGATCGACGACTACCGCATCGGTCTCGTCCCGGTGGCGGTTCCGCTCGCGCTCCTGTCTCGGCACCTTCGCGCCGCCGGCACCGACTGGGCCCGCTCCCAGACCTACCTGCGGCCCTACCCCAAGCAGCTCGGCCTGAGAGGCGTGATCGCCAAGCCGCGTTGGGGGCGGGCCGCCGCCCCGAGCGAGAGGCCGAAGTCGCCAAGCCCTCCGGAAATCGACCGAACGTGACCCCGGCGAACCCTCAGCACACGAGCGATCAGGACGCAGGCGCGGGTCGCGGCGCCCGCGCCCGGCGGCTGATCGGACGCGATCCGGGCGCCTCGCTGATCACGCTATCCGCCTTCCTCGCCTTCGCGCTCTCGGTGGTCCTGTGGGCCACGGACTCTCGGCAGGAGGCCTTGTTCACCGGCCTGTGGGTGCCCTCGATACTCGCCCTCGGCGGCTTCTACGCCGCGCTGCGACGCCATTGACATGACCGCGCTGCTGCTCATAGCCGGCCTGCTCATCTTCGCGATGGCCGTAGCCGGCGTGTGGCTCATGCAACACGCAGAGGCCGAGCCCGCCGCCCGTGCCGTCGGCCGAGCACCCGATCCGGCCGAGGAAGAAGCGGCGCGGCAGACGCTGTCCACGCCCCGCCCGAGCATCCTCCAGGATCGCGAGCCCAACTAGAACGACATGCCGGCGATCGACCGGTCCGAATGACTCCGGCCGGGAACACGGCGACAAGCCGCCGCGGAGGCGTCGGTAGCTGTGCTCGTGCGCGAGTTCCGTCTACATCATCAGCATGAGGGCGCTCCTCGACGCGGCCGTGCAGTCCCGGCCGTCGAGCCGGCCGGCACGGCGATTACCGGCGGGCGAGGGTGATCGCGAGAGCCGCTGCAAGGACAGCTGGCGCGGCCCCGCGCGCTTGGGCGGACGAGGCACGGCGGCGGCCCCTCCGCCGCGGCGCGCGGGCGCCTCTGTGCCCACGCCGTCGCCGGCGCCCCCGGCGCCCGCGCCGCGCGGGGACGCGTCTGCTCACGGATCCAGGCGGCCGGCGGCCCGGCAAGGTCACCGGCTGATCGAGGAACGCCGTCCGCGTTTCGCGGACAACACATTCCCATGAGGCCGCTGTACTGAGCGCTTGCGCCGGATCTCCATGCAAACCGGCAAACGCGGCGATGTGATAGCCGGTTCTGGGATGGCGACGAGACTCGGGAATCGAGACGGAGGCTTGGCCCGTTCACGACGAAATGCGTGAGCGCCAGTCGCTTTGGGCGGCGCGAATGTGGCCGGGTCAATGCCGGGGCTCCATAAACGCTCCGCCTACGTTGCTTGCCCTGGATACGTCGCTCGCTGTCTGCCTCACGCCGAGCGGGCGGTCTTAACACCGGCGTCGAGTTGTGGCGCAGGCGACCGTGCCGTAGGCTCGCCGGACTCGACGGCTCGAAGCGAGGCGGGGGATGGACGAAGACCAGAGGAACGCCCGGATATTCGGAGTGCTCTTCATCATCACGTTCCTCACGTCGATCCCGGCATACGCTCTCTTCCAGCCCGTTCTCGACGACCCGGCGGGGTATATCGCTGGTGGCGGTGAGGACAACCAGATCTACGTGGGTGTCTTTCTCGAGCTGCTTCTCATAATCGCGAACGTCGGAACGGCCGTTGTGCTGTACCCGATTGCGAGGCGGCAGAACGAGATCCTCTCTCTCGGCTACGTCACCGCTCGGATCATCGAGTGCGTTTTCCTCGCGGCTGGCGTCATCTTCGTCCTCGGAATCGTGTCGTTGCGGCACGACGATCCCGACGCATCCGCGCTGGCGGTAAGTCTCGCTGCGCTCAAGGACTGGACGTTCGTGTTCGGCCCCAACTTCATCGTCGGTTGGGGAAATGGCCTCATCCTCGGCTATCTCATGTACCGCTCAGGGTTGGTGCCCCGAAGGATGGCGATGTTGGGACTGATCGGCGGCCCGCTCATCATCCTCTCGGGGACCGGGGTCATGTTCGACTGGTGGGACACCGGCGGAACGGTGCAGGGCCTCGCGACAATCCCGGAGTTTCTTTGGGAGCTGTCGCTCGGCATATACGCAGCCGTCTGGGGATTCCGGCCGGATGCCCCGATCCTTCAGCGCGCGCACGTCGAGTCCGCAGACCGAGCAGGAGTCCCACCGCGCGGGAACGTTTCGCCCGCCTGAGCCGGGTGTCGCGCGCTCTGTCTCTTTCGGCGGCCGTCTACGAGTCGGTCTCTGCCGCGATCAACTCGCCGGCAGTGGTCTCCACCGCGCGGTATGTGGCAATGCTCGTAGCAATCGACCAGATCGCGAGCGCCAGGAAGCCAACAATGAACCCGTAGCCAAACACGCTGTCTTCGCTGGGGCCGTCGATGAGCGTGAAGAACGTGATGAAGAAGGAAAGCGCGCCGAGTAGTGCCACTATGCCGATCCAGCGCGCGAGGAGTCCGCTTCGCAGTGTTGACAGCCCAGCGGCCGCGAGCAACGCGGCAAAGCCCATCGCGGCGACCAGGAATGGCCCCACCGTCGCTGTCGCCACCGCTCTACTCACCACGGGATTCGCGTCGGCACCCTCAGCACTCGCACCAGCGATCATGACGACGGCCATGGTGATACCCGTGATGCCGGTTAGGGCACCCGCGAAGGCGACCCGCGCGAGTAGCACAGAACCGCGAACCGTCGCCTCCGCACTGCCGAGCACGCTTCGGATCGTCCCCGCGAAGTGCAGGAACACAAAGCCTGCGAGCAGGGTCAGGAGTGCACCAATGCGGCTCTTTAGCTCGTTGCTATCCGCCCAGTTCGTCCACTCCTGATCAGCTGCCGTGTAGTCGGGCGTGTCGCCACCGCTAATGAGGAAACCGACAACCAAGAGCACCGCGAACGCGATGCCAGAGAGGGCCAGCAGGCGCTGCCAGGACGTGGGAGTGCGTCCGGCGATCGGTCCGAGGTCGCGCGCGGAGTCGTCAAGAAGTAACCGTTCGCCTTCGCACGCAGCTCAGATCTCTCGCGCCAGGCGTCTCGGTGTGCATGGATCGCATCCTAATGCGACTGAGCGGTCCTCCCGCTTGGTGCGGACGGCGACGCGGCGGCCTGCCACTCCGCCTTCATGAACGGCTCCGTGTCTGGCGAGATGAACCCAGGCTGTCTCCCGGAGTTTGGCCCCCCCAAAGACCGCTTTCGGGGCAAACTTCCGATAACTCCCCGCAATCTGCGGGCTCCTGCAGACCAAGTCGACAGCTAAGCACCCGCAAATCGGCACGGTTTGAGTGGAGCGCTAGCCCGAATCGCACCCAGGAGGTCGCCGGTTCGAGTCGAGCAGGACCGCTCGCCAGGTGCGCCTCGGCCGCGCTTACGCTTCGGGTGGCGCAGGATCGGCTTGGGCTCGCGATGGTCCGGCGCTACGAGTTCGGGCCGCTGTGGGTGATGCAGCCGGTCGGCGGTCCAGGCTCGTCCATAGCTGAACCGCCGCGTATGCACGCCAGGGCCGCCATTGCTGTTGCAGCTCCGCGGCCGAGCGGTGGTCATCCTGGTGACCCAAGGCGCTGAGTGCGCGGTGAAGGCCGGCGTCGCCGGGCGGGAAGGCATCGGGATCGTGAAATCCTCGCATCGCAACGTGCGCGGCGGTCCAGGGTCCGATCCCGCGAATCGCGACTAGCCGGGTGAGTGCTTCGCTCGGATCTGAGCCGGCGTCGATGCGGACATCCCCGTTTGCGAGTCGTGCGGCGAGGGTCTGTAACGCGTCGCGGCGTAGCCCCGGCCTGGCAAACGTCTGGAGGTCAGCGTCGGCGAGTACCGCCGCGGCCGGGAACAGATGTGTCACCGTGCCGAGCGGCTGGTGCAGCGTCGTCCCGAACGTTGCGACGAGACGGGCTGTTTGTGTCCGTGCTGCCCGCAGCGAAGCGCGCTGACCGAGCACAGTGCGCAGGGCGAGTTCGTCGCCGTCGACGCAGCCGGGCACCCGCAGACCCGGCCGCGCCCGGACGAGGCCGCCGATCACCTCGTCATGGCCGAGCGCCTCGGCGATGGCCAGCGGGTCGGCGTCGAGATCCAGCAAGCGCCGGCAGCGTGCCGTCGCGGTGGCGAGGTCGCGGAGATCGTCGAGGTGGAGCACGCAACGGACGGCACGCGGTTCAGGGGTCAGCTCGACCATCGCGATGCCGTGGGCGAGGGTCAGCGCCCGCCGATAGCTACCGGCGCTGACCTCTTCCAGGCCGGGGACGGCGCGCACTTCGAGGAAGCGCAGCAATGCGGCCCCATCGAACGGCTCGCGGCAGCTCAGGCGCAGCTCGACGACCCCCGGCGACCGCGGGCGGGCACGCTTCGACCGGTGACGCATCTCGCTGGGAGTCGAGCCGAAAACATCCTTGATCGTGTCGTTGAACTGGCGGACGCTGTGGAACCCGGCCGCCAAGGCCGCCTCGGCGAAGGGCATCGCAGTCGACTCGATCAGCAGCCGGGCCGTGTTCGCGCGCTGGGCGCGTGCCAGCGCGACCGGGCTTGCGCCAACCTGGTCACGCAGGAGTCGCCGAAGATGGCGATCGCTGAAGCCCAATCGCCCGGCGAGCCCGGGGACGCCTTCGCGGTCGACGATGCCGTCTCCGATCAGGCGCATGGCGCGGGCGACACGGTCCGCGCGCCAGTTCCACTCCGGTGAACCGGGCGCCGCGTCGGGGCGGCAGCGCTTGCAGGCGCGGAAGCCGGCCGACTGCGCGGCCGCCGCCGTCGGGTAGAAGCGGACGTTCGCGCGTTTCGGTTGGCGCGCCGGGCAGCTCGGCCGGCAGTAGAGCCTCGTCGATGTTGCGGCGATGAAGAAGATGCCGTCGTAGCGCGGGTCACGGCTATCGCTCAGCCGGTAGCAGCTCTCGAAGTCCTCGACGAGGGCGCTCATCGTCGCATCGGAGCTGACCGTACCAGCGCTTTTCGGCCAGCACAGCGGGCGCCCACTGAGTTGGCCGAATCCCGCCAGTCGTGCTGGCGGTAACGGCGTAGCGTGGAGCCGAGCGACACCGGAAGGAGCGCCATGACCAGGGAACAAGCAGCCACAGCTCGCGAGCGTACGCGCTCGGACGGCCGCCACACGAAAACGAGCGCGATCGACGTCGCCGGACTCGACGGCGGCTTCGTGAGGCTGACGCCGGAGCAGCTCGACGGGCTCGAGTCGCGGGTCGGGTGCCCGGTACTTCGCGCGGGCGACGCGGGCTGGGACGACGCCGTGCTGATCTGGAACGGCATGGTCGCCAAAGCCCCCGCGCTCGTCCTCCAGCCGAACTCGGCCGCCCAGGTAGCTGCGGCCGTCGGCTTCGCACGCGACCACGGTCTGTTGCTGAGCATCAAGGGCGGCGGTCACAACATGGCCGGAACCTCGATCGCCGAGCGCGGTCTGACGCTCGACATGTCGCGCATGCGCGAGATCGTCGTCGACCCCGACGCGAGGCTCGCGCACGTCGGCTCCGGGTGTCTGCTGCGGGACGTCGACCGGGCCACGCAGGCGCACGGACTGGCCACCCCGCTGGGCTCATTCGACTCCGGAGTCGGCGTCGCCGGCCTGACGCTCGGCGGCGGCCTGGGCTACCTCACGCGTCGCTTCGGCTGGACGGTGGACAGCCTGGAGGAGGTCGAGATCGTCACCGCGGACGGCCAGACCCGGACGGCCAGCCGCGATCAGCACGCCGACCTCCTCTGGGCGCTCCGCGGCGGTGGGGGCAACTTCGGCGTCGTTACCCGGTTCACGTACCGCCTGCACAAGGTCGGCCCGACCATCACCGGCGGCCTCATGGTGTGGAGTGCCGATCGGGTCGACGACGTGCTCGCGACCTACCGCGACCTGACCGAGGCGGCGCCGCGCGAGTTAACCGCGGTCGTGGCAGTGCGCCTGGCGCCGCCGGCCCCGTTTCTCCCAGAGGGATGGCACGGCAAGCCGATCGTCGGGCTTAACGTGTGCCACAGCGGCGCGGACGCGGAGGGCGACCTCGCCCCGGTTCGCGCCCTCGGGAATCCCATCGCCGACCTCATCACCGAGAAGCCGTACACCGACCAGCAGTCGATGATGGACGGCATGGAGCCCAAAGGCCACCACTACTACTGGAAAACCGAATACCTGGCCGGGCTGACGAACGAGTTCCTCGACACCTTCCGCGACAGTGCCCTGAAGGCGACCTCCCCGCTGTCGGACTCGATCGTCATCCACCTCGCGGGCGCGCTCAACGAACGAGCCGCCGACGACGGAGCGGTCGGCAACCGCGACGCCCGCTACATGACCGCGTTCGCCGGACAGTGGCCGGCCCACGACCCCGACGACGTGCACATGGCCTGGGTACGCAAGGCATGGAAGAACATCCGGCCCCTCTCCACAGGCGGCAACTACCTCAACTTCCAGACCGCCGACGAGCACGAGGACCGCCTCCGAGCGACCTACGGCCCCAACTTCGAACGCCTCGCCGAAGCCAAACAGAGGTACGACCCCGAGAACCTGTTCCGCCGAAACCGGAACATCCGGCCTCGAGCCCGGACCGCGACGGCACCGCCTAAGTAGCAGACCGAAACGGAGGGCATGTGAGCGCGTCGAATGTCGAGTTGCTCGCCCGGGGCTTCGCGGGCTGGGGCAAGGACAATCCCGCCAACATGAGAGATGTCCTGGACCCCGAATGCACGCTCGTGGTACCGGATTCAATCCCGTACGGGGGCACCCTCCGAGGAGCCGCCGCGGTCATCGGCTGGTTTACCCGCGAGCTGTGGCGATGGTTCGACGAGTTCTCCTCGACGCCCGAGGGCTTCATCGACGCCGGTGATCAGATCGTCGTCCCCGTCCACGTCCAGGCGCGGGCGAAGAACGGCAAGACAATGGACATGCACAACGTTTGGATCTATGAGTTCGCCGATGGGAGGTTGACCCGCGGGCGGGTGTACGCGGACACCGCCGTTCTGCGCGACACAGTCGAGGGCATCACCCCGGCCTGAGCGGCACAGCTGGCCGACAGGGAGACCCGGCACATGTGGCCTGGCGTCGGTGTGGGCGTTTATGGGCTCACGCCGATTTGTCCGGGGCCGACGCCACCCCTTACCATCTGCGCGTGCGCACCGGGTCGGCCCTCCTCGTGGGTGGTCCACACAGATCAGCTTCAGACGGTCCTGACCACTGGCGCCAACGGCTACTTCACCACCGAGCTGATGCCGGCCGCCTACAACGCGTGGTACCTGTACCCGACGTTCAGCTGGAGCGACCTCAAGCCCGACACCTGCTTCATCTGGGGCTATGGGCACTCATGGAAGGACTCGGACGTCACCAACTGGTACCTCAACTGGCAGGTGCCGTTCGACGGTCAGAGCGACCGCGGCGGGAGCCTGCTTGCGCTTGGCAAGAAGACCTGGAGGTGGACCCAGTACGCGTACCCGCCCGACACCTTGACCAAGGCGTTTGATCCGATTACCGAGAGCGGGTACGGTGTCCAGCTGGCCGACTTCATTTGGGAGAAGTACAAGGCGCCATACCCGTCCGTCACCTGTTACAGGTAGGGAACCGCCGTGGATCCGCGGACGGTCACTAACGTCATCTGCGAGGAGACCCCATGACCCTGCCGAGCATCCGGATCCCTCTTCTCACGGCCGCGGCCGCGCTGTCGCTGCTCCCTAGCTTCGCCGAAGCTGCCCGGCCGGCTCCCTACAAAGCCGTCCAGCGCGGGCTCCAGGGGCTCGTGGCCGCCCCCGGCGGCCCTCCCGGCGCGGTTGCGACGATCCACCGCCGTGGACGTACGACCGTCCTGAGCGCCGGCCGCTCCGACGTCCGGCGCCCCGGCAGGCCTCGCGGGAGCGACCACATGCGGATCGCCAGCGTGGCCAAGGCGTTCAGCGGCGCTGTCGCGCTGAACCTGGTCCGCAAGAGGAGGCTCCGCCTCAACGAGACGATCGGGCGACGGCTCCCGAACCTCCCGCCCGCGTGGCACCCGGTGACGATCGGGCAGATGCTGAACCACACCAGCGGGCTGCCCGACTACACAGGTTCAGCCGGGTTCGCCGAGCACGCGCGCACGAGCCCGCATGCCCTTGTCCACCCGAGCACGATCATCGACTGGGTCAGCGCCGAGGATCTCGTGTTCCCGCCGGGCTCGCGGTACGAGTACTCGAACACCGACAACATCGTCGTCGCGCTGATCGCCGAGGGAGTGGCGCGGGACACCTACGGCGACCTGCTCAGGAAGCTCGTGTTCGAGCCCGCGAAACTGACGGAGACGTCCTTTCCGACGGCGCGCATCTCGCTACCGCGGCCGTTCATCCACGGCTACCTGACGGAGCCGGGTCAGGCGCCTGAGGACGTGACGACGCTCCTCGGCCCGAGCGGGGCCTGGGCCTCGGGCGGGATCGTCTCTACCCCGCTCGACCTCGCCCGCTTCATCCGAGCGTACCTGCGCGGCAAGTTCTTCGGCGCGGCGCAGAAACGCCAGCAGCGACGCTTTGTGCCCGGAGCCTCGAGCCCGCCGGGACCAGGCACGAACGCGGCGGGGCTTGCGCTGTTCCGCTACCGGAGCCGCTGCGGGACGGTCTACGGCCACACCGGCAACTTCCCGGGGTTCGTTCAGTGGGCGGCCGCGACCGCCGACGGCCGGCGCTCCGTTACCACCACGCTCAACATCCCGGCGCCCGAGGGCGCGCTGCTCGACCGCCTCAGGAGAGTGCAGGCCACGGCCGTCTGCGCGTTGCTGCGGAAGTAGGGCGCTCGAGCTGCGGATGAAGGGCGCCCGGTCGCTTCGATCGCGGAGTGGTGCGGCGCGACGAGTGCGTGCCCACGGCTGGGAGCGCATTTCGCGGCTGAGCTCGCCGGACCTCTACAGCGCGGTCTACTACCGCCTGCTCGTCAGCCACGCGCCGCTCGACGCCGCCTACGCCGACACCCTGATCGACCAGCTCTTCCCCGCGTTCGAGCTGCCACCAGAGTGACAACGAGATGGTGCGCCACCCGGTCGCAGGACGCTCCGCGCAGCAAGCCGCTCACAAACCCGGTCGTCGGGCTGGCCAGCCCGCTCGCCTGGCAGATGGGACTCGCCCGGCAGCGGTACGGCCGGCGAGAATAGGTCGGCCGCGACCCGGTTCATGTCACCACCCTGTACTTGACGTGCGTGACGCCAGGCGCCTCGACGGCCCGGACCTGCTCGAGCTCCACCTCCGCGGCCCCGAGGTTGTCGAAGAGGCGAGCACCGTCACCAAGCAGTACTGGAACGACGTGGAGCTCAAGCTCGTTCAGTAGTCCCGCTGCCAGGTACTGGTTAACGACCTGGGCGCCGCCCCAAAGCATGACGTCTTTGCCGCCGGCGGCGTCCCTTGCCTGTTCGAGCGCGGACTCGATTCCGTCGGTGACGAAGTGAAACGTGGTCCCTCCCTTCATCTCCACCGGATCACGTGAATGATGGGTGAGGATGAACACGGCGTAGCGGTAGGGAGGGTCGTCGCCCCACCAGCCCGTCCACTGCTCGCCGTCCCAGGGGCCGCCGCCGATCGGGCCGAACATGTTCCGGCCCATCACCCCTGCGCCAACGTTCTCGCGCGATTCCTCGACTATCCGTGCGCTCTCGTTGACTTCGCCGCCCTGGTAGCCGTGGGATTGGCGCCAGGCGGCCAGCGGAACCACCCAGTCGTGGAGCCGCTCGCCGCCCTCGCCGAGCGGGTTCTCCTCGCTCTGGTTCGGGCCGGCGACGAAACCGTCCAGCGAGATCGAGATGTGGCATCTGAGCCTGCTCATCGTTCCTCCGGGTAGCTGTTTGAGGGCGAAGTATAGTTAGGTAGATGCTTAAGTATCGTTCCCGCGGCGAGGGCATCGATCACGTCTTCCACGCGCTGGCCGATCCCAATCGACGGGTCATCGTCGAGCGGTTGAGCCGGGGACCAGCCTCGGTCAGCGAGCTCGCACGCCCGCTGCCGATGTCGCTGCCGGCGGTGGTACAACACCTTCAGGTGCTGGAGACCAGCGGCCTCGTCAGCTCGGAGAAGATCGGGCGCGTGCGCACCTGCCGGATCGAGCCGGCGGCGCTTCAGCCGGTGGAGCAGTGGATCAGCGCCCGGCGCTCGAACTGGGAACGCCGACTCAACCGTCTGGGCGACTACCTCGCCGAGAGCGACTACGAACCACCGAAAGCGGGCACGCGATGAGCGAACGATCCATAGAGCACGCCGCATTCGTCGTGGAGCGTAACTACGACGCCTCCCCCGACCGAGTATTCGCCGCCTGGTCCGACCCGCAGGCCAAGGCGCGCTGGTTTGACGGTTCCGACGGGGAGTTCGAGCTCGACTTTCGCGTCGGCGGATGGGAGCGCAGCCGAGGGACGCTGCCGGACGGCCGCGAATACACCTTCCGGGCGCTCTACCAGGACATCGTCCCGGGCCGACGCATCGTCTACACCTACGACATGCTCCTGGACGGGACCCGCATCTCGGTCTCCGTCGCCACAGCCGAGTTCAGACCCGAGCGCGATGGCACGCGACTCGTCTTCACCGAGCAGGGCGCCTTCCTCGACGGCCACGAGATGCCGGCCCGCCGCGAGCAGGGCATGGGCAGCCTGCTGGACTCGCTCGGAGAGTGGCTCCAGAGCAGCCGATCCGACGGCGGCTGAGCGGCCAACCGGGCGGCCGCACTCCAGCAACCCACGCACCCGGTCAAGCGTTCCGCAACCGGTCGCGCCCGGCCCGAAGCAAGCCGAATTGCTCCTTCGCCCAGAAAGCAGTCACGTACGCGAGACACGACACGCTTCTGCACATGCGTGCGCGGCTGAGCCTTTGGCCGCGGCTGCCCGCGGCGCCGCCCTCGGCTTACTACGGGGAGGTGATCAGTTGCGGCAAGAGCTGCGACGTCAACGCAAGCCAACGGCGGCGCCGCGAGCTGCCAACGGCCGCCGGCGACTCAGAACGGCCCGCTGTAGGTCCTGATCATGTCCCCCGAGAGCCTGAGCTCGAGCCGGTCATAGACATCCTGAATGTCGAAGCCCTTGCGGTTGACCGCGTCCGCAATCAGCGCCGGGACGGCGTTCACCTGCACGTCGCCGTTGATGTTGGGCAGGACGAACGCCTCCCGAACGCGGCCCAGGTCGACGTTCGGGAACTGGACGGGATCCGGGAAGAAGTAGAGGAGATCGTCGAAAAGGCTGTCGATCGAGTCGGCACGGTCGATCGCGCCGGCTATGTCGCGCGTGAACTGGCCGGTCTCGCCCAGCAGCGTGTCCCAGATCCGCGCATCGGCGAAGTCGACCCCCTCGTACGCCTTGACCTCGACACGGATCACGCGGCCATCCGGAAACCGCATCTCGACGTCGTAGCGCCGGTTGAGCTCGTACGCGGCCGCCTCGAGCTCGAATACGGCGTCGACGTAGCGCGGGTCGTCGAGCAGCGTCTTGAGGGAGTACAGGTGACCCCGCGTGCCCATCAGCTGCGCCGGGCTCGAGAACATCACCTTGAGCACTTCCGCCATGTCGCCATCGGTCACCCGGGGGTGACTCGTCTGGATGATCTCGAGGACGTAGTTGCGGCCTTCGACGGAGATGAGGCCCCGGTGCTCCTGGCAGAGCTCGAGGAAGCGGTCCCAGAACAAGGGAATCTTCACCTTGGACAGTCCCCGCTGCCCGGGGGCGCGCGGCGCTTGTGGGATCCAGAACTCCAGGCCCATGTTCTCCAAGCGCATGAGGCCGTCGAAGTGGATCTGTTGGAGCGTCGCGAGGTCCTCGAGGGTGAGGAGCTCCGCCTCGTCCAGGATCTCCTGGGGGATGCAGACGTGGCTCGGTTTCGGGGTCTTGCCCATGGCTCGTCGTCAGCCCAGGCCGCAGCAGGCGGTCTGACCGAACCTCGCCAGCTTCGAGCCATCCGTGTCCACCGCGGCGATGCGGAGGTACCCCTCGTAGGCGTCTGAATCCTTGTCGAGCGCCGCGATCGCCTTCGCAAGCCGGTCCTTCGCGCCCGCGTCCGCCGCCGCCGCGGCCTTCTCGACCTTGCGCACGAAGTCGGCGTCGAGCTTCTCGAACAGCGGCCTGAGCAGCTCGTAGACCTTCTTGATGTACGCCGTCTTGGCGAGGTTCCCCACCCCCGTGAACGTGATCACGATGTCCAGCACGAACGGGCCGAGGAAGGCGGCCATGTTGAAGGTGAAGGGGATGACCCGCGTCTCGTTGCTGAGCTCGACGATCGGCTCGAAGAGGCCCTCGCCGAGCGCCACCCCGACGTCGTGCGCCAGGTCGGGCGCTGCCTCCCACGACAGCTCGGCGAGCACCTCGCTCACCATGTCGGCCGTCTGGTCGAGATCCCAGGTAAGCGCCTTGGCGAGCGCGGCGAAGCCGACGATCGTCTCCCAGCCCTCCCGCAGGATGCCGAACACAGCGCCGGCCGTGGAGATCACGCCATGGAAGACGTTCAGGTACAGGATCGCGTCCATCTCCATGGCCAGCATGCGCTCGCGGGTCGCCTCGTCGAGGATGCCCGAGTTCATCGCGCCCTCGAGGAGCCCGTCCACGAAGGCGATCGTGGCGGCCGCCGCCGTCCCGGCCGTCGTGCCGAGCATCGCCAGCGCGTCGCTGGCGGCGAGCTGGTCGTAGAGCCCAAGGAAGAACGATACGAGCAGGGCCTCCTGGCCGGCGAACACCGTCACGACCGCGGACGCCATCCGCCGGAACTCATCGACGTCATCGGGGCGGATGGCGGCCGCGAGCCCGAGCAGAACGGCCACCTGGTCCGCCTGATCGCCCTCGCGGGCCGCGACCTCCGACACCGCGCCGATCCAGCGCTCGTCGTGATACCGGCCCACTGATCCGCCGACGGCGCGCTCCTCGGAGGCGCCGCTCGCGACGGCCCGGTGGCTGACCTTGCGGTCGAGGTCGTCCGCCACCACGTCGGCGGTCTCGACCTCCGCCACGGCGGCCTCTGACTCGACTTTCTCGGATACCTCGAGCGCGTGGTCGGAGAGCGCCGCGCCGGCGGAGTCAGGGAGTGCGGCGGCCATCTCCGGCAGCCCCGCTCACGGCGGAGACGGGAGCGGTCACGCCCGCGTCGGGCGGCTCCGCGAACAGCTTCTCGTACAGCTCCGCCCGGTCGCCGTCGGCGTCGCGCACGATCTGGAGCGCGAGCTCGAGCTTGTCGTTCTCGAGCGCAAGCCGCTGGTTGTCGCGCTCCTTCTCGACCACCTTCTCGTCCTGCAGCTGCTGGGAATAGAGATCAAGCGCGGGCGCCTGTCCCAGCAGGGCCTCGACGATCACGCCGTCGGTCCGCAGTACGTGCTTGCGCACGGACAGGATCAGGCCGGGCACCGTGATCCCCTCGAACGTGGAGGTCTTCTCCCGGTTGACCGCGAGGTATTGGCTCTGCTTGCCGTTGGCCTCGGCGTGCCGGCGGAGCTGCACGAAGTTGTCGCCGCTCCCGGGGTCGGCCGGGTCATGGTGGACCTCGCCCCTCCAGTCCTTGATCTGCTCGATCGCGAATAGCGTGTCGCGGCGGACGCGGGCGCGGTCCTCCGGTTTGGGGACGCAGTACTCGAGGAGCGAGTCGATGTCGTAGAGCGGCACCTCCATCTTGGCGTCCGGATAGCCGTTCCAGAAGGCGACCCGCACGTCGACGAGATGCAGGATCGAGATGTACTCCTGGTTCATCTGGCGAAAGACGAAGTTGAGCGTGCGGCCGACGTTGATGTTCTCGATCTCGCGCTCGATCGCGGACTGCTCGCCTTCCTCCGTCGTGGCGGACGTGCTCGTGTTGACCTCGACGTCACGCTGCGCCGACGCCGTCTGCGAATGCTTCTCGGTGGCCGCGGAGGTCGAGCTGGCGAAGCTCTCGCGCGCGCTGTTGGTGCTTCCCGATGCGCCGCCCTCGACGCTGACACTGGCTACGCCCCAGTTTCCGGAGGCCTCGGCCTCGACCGACCAGCTCCTGGTCTTCTCCTCGGACTCCGTATCCGAGTTCTCGCTCTGCACGGCCGTCTCGAAGTCGTCGGCCGTCTCCGCCGTGTAGGAGTCGAAGATGCTGCTCGCCTGGGCGGCCGTAGTGGTCGAGTTCTTGTAGCTCGTGATGCTGATGCGCGACTTCTCCCCGGGCAGCAGGGAGAACGTCTTGATCGTCTTGCCGGCTCCGTAGTCGCCCAGGAAGTTCGACAGCCGGTAGGTCTCGACGAGGTAGATGCCCGGGATCGGCTCCGTCGGTATCGGCGCGTAGTCGACCATCACTCCGCCGGACTGGGTCCGGACAAGGACGGGGTAGCGCCCGACTCCGAGGGCGACCTTGGCGGTGTCGACGTCGCCCAGCGTCGTGGCGGGATCGGCCATGATGGCCGCTGCCCGTGTCTCGCCGTCCGCGCGGCGCTGCGCGGTGGGGTTGACCGAGCCCGCCGACCGGCCCCCGGCCCCGAGCGGGGCGGCGCCGCCGGCGAGAATGTGCTGGCCAAGCAGGAAGTCCTCGAGCGTCTGCGCGGTGAGGATGTCCCTGTCGATCCCGATGGGGGTACCGGCAAGCGGGGCGAAGATCGACGAGTCGTAACTCAGCTCGATCAGATTGCGGCCCGTGTACGCCGTCGGCTCGGGCACGTTGTAGTTGAGCACGGCGGCTTCGCCCTGCTCGGAAAGCTTGACGAGTGGCTCTTCGCTCATCGACGTCCTCTGAAGTCTTTGGCCCACATGCATCTCCGGACGCCGACAGCGGCGCATTTCTTCCAAGCCCGGCGGAGCCAGCGCCGCCGGGCCGTGTCATGGTGCCGCGTGCACTCGCCAGGCAGGGTGGTCAAGCGCCGGGTGGGGGTCGTGGCGGTGGTGGTCCTGCAGCTCTAGGCCCCGTTCTGCCGCGAGGCAGCAGCTCGAGACGGTTGCGCCCGACACGCAACCTCGCCGATGCCTGTGTCGACGTTGCCGTTCTCTTGGTAGGACGTATCTCCTAAGGACTCCCGACACAATGATCTTGGTCGCCCGCGCCCCACGCCGCGGCAGGCGGTCCGAACCAGCTGGTGATCGCGTCAGGCAGGCCCGGGTCGGCTGGCTCTCCGGCCCACGCGACGTATCCGTCGGGCCGGATCAATACGGCAGCGGGGGCAGCGACCGCGCCGAGCACCGGGAGCTCCCAAGCACCGGCGTACTTGGCGTCGATCGACTCGATCCGGTCCGCCCATGGAGTGATGTCGAAGCCGCCCGGCTCACCGAGGTTGAGCAGCACGGGCCGGGCGTCGTGCAGCAGGGTGAACAGCCGCCGCGGGCCGGCCGTGGTGTCCAGGTCTAGGTCGGGCATCCGGCGTCCGAGGAGCGGGTGTCCCCCGCCGAGGTCGTAGTGAATGTCCAGGCCGGAGATCATCGCGGCGAATCGTCTGCGAGGCTCGTCCATGCTCAGCAGCTCCGACATGGTGTCGCGCAAGGCGTCGATCCGCGCATCGGAGCGGGTGAGCGCGGTCTGCGCCATGGTATTGCGCAGAACGCGGGCGGCGACCGGGTGCCGCTCGGCATGGTAGGTATCCAGCAGGCTTTCCGGCGATGTCCCGTTGACCACCTGGGCCAGCTTCCATCCCAGGTTCACCGCGTCCTGCACACCGGTGCTAAGGCCCTGTCCGCCCACCGGGTAGTGCACGTGAGCGGCGTCGCCCGCAAGCAGCACACGTCCCTGCCGGTAGGACGCCGCCTGCCGGGTCATGTCCGTGAACCGGGAGATCCAGGCCGGGCTGTGCACCCCGTAGTCCGTTCCCCAGGCGGCGACGAGCGCCCGGCTGAGATCACGCAGGGTCGGCTCGCCGCTCTGCCCGACGTACCGTTCGCTCACCACGACCCCGAACCGCCGCCCGTCCTCCAGCCTGCCGATGGCCTGGGTGCCCTGGTCATTGCGGCGGATGCCCACCTCCGGCTCCTCGCGCATCCCGACCTCGGCGGTCAAGGAGCTCGTTGTCGGATCCCACCCGGGGAACTCGATGCCCGCGGCTCTGCGGATCAGGCTCCGTCCGCCGTCGCAGCCTACGAGGTATTGCGCCCGCAGCGGCTCGCGGTCGGCCACTTCGATGTCGACGCCGGTGTCGTCCTGCGCGAAGCCCGTCACCTCACCCCCGCGATGGATCGGCACCGCCAGCTCGCCGACCCAGCCGGCCAGGATCTCCTCGAAGCGGTTCTGCAACAGCCCGAGCACATAGTTGTGCCGGGTGGGAAAGTCGCTGATGTCCAGAGGGATGTGGGCGAAGCCCGCCGCCTGGGCCACCTGCCCCTGCGAAAGGAACCGATCGGCGATTCCACGCTGATCGAGAACCTCGATGGTGCGTGCGTGCAGACCGCGCGCCCGCGAGCCGTCGAGGTCCTGGCTCGTGCGGCGTTCGACGATCACGACGTCCACGCCTGCCAACGCCAGCTCACCCGCCAACATGAGCCCCGTCGGACCTCCCCCGGCGATCACCACCGCATGCTCAGTCATCGCCACACTCCCATCGGATACGTCGACAACACAGGCATTTCGCGACTCCCATCTCCGTCGGTTCTCGCTCGCGGCGGGCGATTATGCGGCATGAGCCAGGGCTTCATGAAGGCCCCGTGAGCGGTATAAATTGGAACTGGCGGGGAGCGGGGACGCGCCGTGGCGGAGGCCGCCGAGGACGCCGGCGCCGAATGGCGCGACACTTCTCTGCTCGCATGCGCCTCACGACCCAACGCTCACCGGAGGACCCGCGCTTGACGGAGCGGGGTGCTAGGTAGATAGGGACAACCGATGGGGGACGGCACGTCGTGGCTGGAGGGTTTGCCCGCACACGACGCCGAGGCGCTTCGGGCGCTTGGCGCCGAGCGGCGCTACGGCGCGGGCGTCGTGCTGTTCCACTATGGCGATGAGCCCGGCTCCCTGCTCGTGCTCCTCGAGGGACGGGTCAAGTATTGCCTCCCGGGGCCGCACGGCAAGGAGCTCATCTTCGGCTTCGCCGGTCCCGGGGAGGTGGTGGGCGAGGTCGCGGCGATCGACGGCGCGCCCCGCTCGGCCTCGGTGGAGGCGGTCGATGCGGTGCGCGCGCTCGTCGTGCCGCGGAGCGCCTTCGAACGGTTTCTCGAGAAACACCCCGCCGCGACCCTGAGCCTGTTGCGAAGTCTCGCCCGCCGCCTGCGGCTGGCGGATGCGCAGCGCCTCGAGTTCGCCGCCTATGACGTGGTGGGACGGGTGGCGCGGCGGCTCGTGGAGCTGTGCGAGCAGCACGGCGAATCAGTCGATGGCGGCCTGCTGATCACGCTGCCGCTCTCGCAGGACGAGCTGGCCGCCTGGACCGCCTCCTCGCGCGAGGCGGTCGCCAAGGCGCTGCAGCTGCTGCGGCGGCTCGGCTGGGTCGAGACCCAGCGGCGCCGCATCCTCGTGCGCGACCTCGCGGCTCTGCGCGAGTACGCCGGCTGACTCGCAGCGCAGCGCGCCCAACGCGGTCCGGACCGTCGCAACCGACTGTGCACGATTGCACGGAACCGACGTGAACTGCGACATCGTGCGACGGCTCATTCGACGCGACGATGCGGGGGATGCAACTACGAACCGCAAGGAGTGCCCCGATGAGTGGATATCTCACAGGAATCGCGACGCTGACCGCCTGTCTCGCTGCCAGTGGCTCGGCCGGTCGCACGCACGCCACTGGTCGCCATTCTCGCCCGGAGCAGGATCAGCGAGCACCGAGCCAACGGTCGCGGCGGGGCTTCTGGTGACCAGTGGCCGAACCAATCGGCCGGTCCGCAATCAGCCAGCGAGACCGCGCGGGAGAATCATGAAGCGGGAGACGTGGCTTCCGGCCGCGGCTCCGAGCGCTGGAGTGGCGCGGTCGATCGTCAGCGAGGCAGCCGCGGAGGCGGGCCTCGGCCCCCGCGGCACTTGGGATCTGATGCTTGCGACGAGCGAGGCGGTCGCCAACGCCGTCCAGCACGGTGAACCGTGGCCAAACGGCTGCATACTGCTGAAGACCGAGCCTTACGCGCGGGGTCTACGTGTCGAAGTCTGCGACTGCGGGAGCTTCGATGGCGCGCTCGAGCCGGCGCCACTCGACGCGACGTCCGGGCGGGGCATCCTGATCATCACCGCCGTTGTCGACCACTTCGAGATACTGAACCACAACGGAAGCACGCGGGTGTGTCTCGAGAGGCACGCGGCTTGGGCCTAGGCAACACCCCCAGGCAGCCCGAAGAGGGACGAAGCGCCGGCCCCGCCGAAGAGGGGTCAGTCGCCGACCGCATCGCGAAGCCGGTCGGCGTCCTCGGGCGAGCAGTCGTCCTTTAGCAGCCTTACCGCTAGCTCGACTTGGGCGCGAAGCGTCGTCTCGCGCTTGATCGCCGACTCGGGCAGTCTGAAGGTCACGTCGGGCTCGAGCTCCTCGGCGGCACCGCGCAGCGCATCTACATCGCGACGAAGCGCCTCCTCGTCGACGCTGGCCAGGAAGCCGTGCTCAACGGAACGGCAGTGGAAGACGATGTTCGCGACCGAGGCCGTGATCGTGTCGACGTCGTCGACATCGGGGGGCCGCTTATCGTCTCCACAGCCGGTGCCCAGAAGGGCGACGATTCCCAAGAGCCCCGCTAACGCCGTCCGCATAGTCAAGGCATCGTAGATTCGAGGGAGGAATCGGGTCGAGAAACGACGAGGCGTGGCGAGGCACCGCCCCCCGGGGAGCTCCGGGGGACGGTGATCGCCGATCGGGACGGAACCGAGTTACCGTCCCTTGAGGCCCCTTCGGCCGTGTGTGCGCTTGCCAATCCTCGGTGCTTGGGCCAGACGGCCAAGGCACTCAACGGGCTCGTTCTCCCGCAGGAAGTCGTACGCAATCTCGCCCGGGTTTGACGGCCGCGACCCGGGGTCGGCCTGCCACGGAATGACCTCACGGAACGCCTCCCACGCGCACTCGGGCACGTCGCCGAACGAGCGCGCGGGCCGCTGAGCCTCACGAACGTTCGCCCAGAACGTGGCCGAGAGCGCCTCCTGGGCGATGAGCCGAAGCGATACGTCCAGGGCGAGCCTCGCCTTGGCGACCTTCTCGCTTCCGAACGTGAAGGTCTCATCGGGATGCACCCGGTTGGGATCCATCTCCACGGGGATCGGCATCGTGAGCGCCTGGAGCTCGTCGACCAGATTCCCCAGGACCTCGGGGCCCTCGTACTGCGGAGCCGCCCGCTCAAGCTCCTCTGCGCTGAGCACCTCGCTGGGCTCGATGACCGAAAAGAACGGCTGCCCAATTCGCAGCGTGCGCAACGCGATGGTGTGCACTGTGTCGGTCAGGGCGATCACGAACTGCTCGACATTGCCGGACAGCTCGGTCTTGTTGAAGTTCGAGTTCGAGAGAGTGAAGCCACCCTCGCTCCTGTAGCCCGCGAACGGCGTGTTTCGCGGCGTCGGCCTGACGTAGTGACGCATGAACCACGGCGTCCGGAGCTCCGGTGAATCCGAGGGACGTGTCCCGGGGGCCGTCGATGGGTTGTGGTCCGAGGAGTTGATCTCGATGGTCGTAGTTCTCCTGAGCTCATCCCACGCCCTCCACGCGGCGCCATTGCGCTGCGGGTAGGTGCGATAGCTCAACGGATCCTGGAGCAGCCGCGGAATGCCCTGAACCTCTCCGTTCACGACTTCGAATTCGAGGTCGAACAGGTAGCTACCGTCCAGAATGCCCAACAGCCGCTCGGCCTGCCAATTTGCGTAGGGCAGCGGCCGCTCGATCCGCTGAGGCACCGCGGACAGCGGCGTGACGCTGCTGTTCAGCCCATTCATCGAGACCGAGAAGACCAGGTCATGCCAGTCGAGGACCTTCTTCGCGTCATGAATGAGGAGCGCGGCCTGACCGAACGTGTACGCGTTCGTGCTGTAGATACCGCGGAAGAGCCCCATGTCGTTTGAGGGATCGTTAGGGTCGACGCCGCCGGGCTCGAGGCCGGCCTGGGCGAGAGCGTCGCTCGCAGCCATGCGCTGACCCGCGTAGAAAACGTCCCCGTTGCCGAAGATCGCCGCCTCGACGTTGCCCATCTGGGGCAAGTCACCCTCGCCGTGGTAGAAGCCGTCACCCTGTACGAGCGGCGTGATCCGATGGTTCAGGAGATCGACGATCTTCTGGGCGGTGGCGGGACCGTTCGCAACGTACTTGATGTTGTTCGCCCGCACGGCCATCATCGCCCGGACGATCTCCTCGCGCTCCACGTACGGCCGATACGGATCCGTATCCTCGCGCCAGCGCCCACCGAGCGCCGCGTTCAGCCGACGATTCTGCAAGTTCTCGAGGTTCGCCGGCTCATACGGATCACCCTCGAAGATCACCGTCTCGCGCGCAGCACCGGCACCGCGGTTGAAGCGATAGACCGGGATTCCCTGGCGGGATGCCTCGATGATGAGGTTGTAAGCACGATTCATGTAGTTGGCGTGCTTCCGCGCGATCCTGACCTTCGCGCCGTGCCGAGCGATGTCGACGACGTCCTGGATCGTCATGTCCTCGCCGGTCAACGTGATCGTCTTATGCGCCTTCGTGGGGTTGATCGGCGTGAACCCCTCCTGCTGTTGTGCGCTGGCCGCAGCGGGAAGCCCCAGCACGAGGCCGACCACCAGCAAAGCGCAACCGAGCCGGCGCGTACAGGCGATCGCCCGCTCCCTTCTCTTGGAGGCCATTGCCCCCTCCCTTCCGTCGCGGCCTGCAATCCCTGACGAACGAATGCCGTGCGGTCCACGTGCGAGACGACGCCGCCCGTCGTGGGCGCATTCTCATCAGTGACGTCGGGGACATCGAGCGTGTTGCGCCAATGCATAGATTGGTAGAAGGAATTGCGCGGCCTTGCACAGGCTTCGCACCGTCGACAAGGTCGTCCATGGGCACGCGTCCACTCGCGGACGCCGCTCAACGTTCGCCAACCGCCGCTCTCCAGCGTCGTCCCGATACATCTGGGTCGACGCTGACCAGCAAACCGGTCATCCCCGGCACCGGGCGTAGCGCTCGCTCCGGAGCGACGGGGTCTTCCTCGGCGGCATCCTCCCTGACAACGGCGCCACGCCGGTGAGGGATCTTCGCGCCGTCCTCGGCCCGCGGTTCCATATCCTCGCGCCTGACGGCTTCGATGACTTCGAGCAGCTGATCGAGGAAGCGGGTCGGGCCGCCGAGGGGGTCGTGGTGAGCGTCATGGTGGTGCCCCCACGACGGCCCAGGCCACCGAGGTTCTCCTGAAGGGCGTCGAGGCATCCGACGGGACGCGCGCCTCCGTCATCCGCAACTCGAGTTCGACCAGAACGGCGACACGACCGCAGCCCCGGTGACGATGTATCGGATCACTAAGGGCAAGCCGCGCGTCGCCCGCGTGATCACGCCAAGAGGCTGCGATAGGCGGGGACTCGCGGAGCACACTGATAGCAAGGAGCGGTCCGTGGCAGCATCCGGGCTTGCGCACAGCTCGGTGGTCGCGACTCGCCGATGCGGCCGATCGGGAACGGGTTACGCACCCATCTCCTCCGCGAGCGCCATCGCCGCCGCTGCGTAGTCATCCATGCGGAGCTCGCGGTAGGTTCCGAGGGCGCCCTCCAGCAGCGCTTGGGCGCGCCCGCGGTCGCGGCGACTGTTACGGGCATGCAGCATCCGCGCGTAGTCGTTGGCGGTGTGCGCGAGCCAGGGGCGAGCACCCATCCTCGCGTTCATGGCGAGAGCATCGTCGAAGTGCAGCTCCGCCGCGTCCCAGCGATTCATGGTTGTCGCAAGTAGGCCGAGATAGCGGGCGACCGAGCCTCTGATTCCCTCGGCTTGGTCAACGGCGTTGAGCGCTGCCCAGGGAAGCAGCAGCCGGTAGAGGATCGCGGCCGAATCCGTGTCGCCCAGCAGCGCCGCGGTATCGGCGAGCAGGCTCATACCGAAGAGCCACTCCTGATCGAAGGGCAGGGCTGAGAAGTCGTTGCCGGCCAGCTCGTCGAGCGTCTGCTTCGCCTCCGGTAGCCGTCCAAGTCGGGCGTGGAGGTACGCGAGGGCGCAGCGAAAAACGGGGCGTGCCGGGTACTCGGTGGCCAGGTCGCGGATCGCTGGCTCAACCTTCTCGATGCTTCCCCGAAAGTCGTTGAGCGTGTACCGCTGCAGCACGTAGACCGGGATTACCGCCGTCGGCTGCGCGCGCTCGCCGAGCGCCAAGGCCCGGGGGACGAGCTCATCGGCGTCGGTCAGCCTGCCGGCGGCGAGCGCGAGCATCGCCTGGACGCCGCAGACCTGCCAGAGCTGACCGGGCATTCTGAGCTCCTGGGCGATGCGGCTGGCGGCGTCGAGGTCGATTTCGGCTTCGGTGACGTTGCCGACCTGGAGCTGGGCCATGATGCGGTGGAAGTGCGCCTGCACCATCCGCTCGGTGTCGCCGATCCGCTCGGCCACTTCCCGCAGCTCGCTGCCGAGCGCGAGGCGCTCCGCCACCGTTGCCGGTGAGATGATGGCGGCGGCGCGGCCGTCGAGCGCGTAGGCGAGCGCCGCCGGGTCCTCCGCGCGGCGGGCGAGCTTGACGGCCTCGCCGCTCAGCCTGTGACGCTGATCTGCCACGGGCTCGTCGCGCAGCGCTCCCGCCAGGCGCGCCAGCAGTCTGGCACGCAGCTCGACGTCCTCCTCGCCGAGCGCGGCCAGCCCCTCCTCGAGAAGCGGTACAAGCCGATTGTCGTCGCCTGCCCGCGCCCAGACGATCCGCCCGCCGTAACCTGCGGCGGCGCGGGCGAGCTCGCGGGGCAACCTCAGGTCTCTCGCCATGCGGGCCGCGTCGAGGAAGGCGCGCTTCGCGGCCGGCGTGTTTCCCGCCCGGACCTCCGCCTCGCCGAGCGAGAGCAGGAGATCGCAGCGCGCTTGCTCGTCTCGAGGAGCGGCCAGCTCGAGCGCGTCGAGCGCCGTCCGGTACAAGCGCGCGCTCTCTTCGTACGCGAGGAGCGCGAGCGCCCGATCACCGGCGCGCTGGGCGTAGCGGAGGCCCTTGTCGAGGTCCCTTCCTGCGAGCGCATGGTATGCCAGCTCGGCCAGGTGCGGTCCAGGGTTGTCGCGGTAGAGCGTCTCTAGCGCGTGGACTACCAGTCTGTGCATCCGCACCCGGCGCGCCGAGGTGAGTCCCTCGTAGAGCGTGTCGCGGACGAGGATGTGCGCGAAGCGAAGGCGAGCGGTTCCGGCGGGAAGGTCGGAGACGACGCGGGCGCTGATCGCCTCGTCGAGCATGTCGAGTAGCTCATCCTCCGGGATACCGCCGACGCGGGCGAGCGCATCGACGGCGAACTCACGGCCGATCACGGACGCCAGCACCAGCATCCGGTTGCACTCCTCCGAGAGGTGGCGGAGCCGGCGGCCGATCACGTCTCGGACGCTTTGGGGGATGGCGAGCCGAACCTCGCGCGCCGCCTCGTCCGGGATGCCCTCTACGGCGAGGAGCCGCACGATCTCGGCGACGAAGAGCGGATTGCCCTCGGTCGCCGTGTGCAGCCGTGCCACCAGCCCCGACGAGGCGATCTCCGACGCGGTCAGTTCGACGTATTGGACGACTTCGCGCTCGCTCAACCCGACAAGCGCGAGGCGGCGGGTCGCCGGCGCACGGGCGACTTCCCTGAGCATGTCGGTCAGCGGCTGCCCGGGCATCGGATCCACATCGCGGTAGGCGCCAACGAGGAGGATCCGGGTCGAGCCGAGCTGGGGGGCAAGGAACCGCAGCAGCAGAAGCGAGGGGGCGTCGGACGCGTGCAGATCGTCAAAGACGAGCACGATCGGCCGACTCGCAGAGGCTCTCCGCAGAAACTCGGCGGCGGCGTCGAAGAGCCGGAAGCGCGCCGCTTCCGACCCCAGCGAGGGCGGCGCCGGCAGGTCGGGGAAGCGCTCTCGGAGCTCGGGCACGATCTGGGCGAGGTCCGCGGCCCCGCCGCCGAGCTCCGCCCGCAGGGCGTCGGGCTCCGCCTCGCGGACGTAGGCGCGCAGCGACTGCACCCAGGGCCAGTAGGCGGGCGCGCCGCCCGCCTCCCAGCAGCGGCCGACCAGCACCCGCGCTCCGCGGGCCGCGGCGCGCGCGATCAGCTCCTCGGCGAGGCGGCTCTTGCCGATGCCGGGCTCGCCGCCCAGCAGGAACAGCCGTCCGCGGCCGGCGAAGGCATCATCGAGACCGCCCACCAGCTCGGCGAGCTCGGGCTCGCGCCCCACGAAGGCGCCGCCCGGGGTCTCCGCGGCGGCCTCGAGCGCCGCCGGTTCGACCGCTACTGCCCCCGGCCCCGGGGCGGCCTGCGCGGCGACCGGGCGCAACTCGAACACGTTCTCCGGGCGCGACAGGCCGCGCAGCACATGGCGACCCAGGTCGATCAGCTGCACCTCCTGCGGCAGGCGGTCCCGGATGATCTCGGCCGTCGCCTGTGACATGACGGTCGTGCCACCCCGTGTCAGGGCTCTCAGCCGCGCGGCGCGATTGAGCGCGGGGCCGAAGTAATCGCCCCCGCGCTCGTGCGCCTCGCCGGTATGCAACGCGATCCGCACGCGTAGCTTGAGCCCACCCGGCCACGAGGCCGCGCCCAACGCCTCCTGAATGTCAACGGCAGCTGCGACCGCGTCGGAGGAGCGCCGGAACGCGGTCACCGTCGCGTCGCCCTCGCCCTTCGTCTTGAGCAGCCGCCCGGCGTGTGCGTCCACGGTGCCCGCGATCAGCTCGTCGTGAAGCTCGAGCGCCGCCGCCATTGCCTCGGGGTCCGCCTCCCACAGGCCCGACGAGTCCTCGATGTCGGTCAGCAGGAAGGTCACCACCCCCGTTGGCAGCTCGGCTGGCGCCCGACCCCGGGCCGCAGCATCCGCGTCGTCCCGCCTGAAAGGAGCCGCCAGCGCGGGGTCTTGGGCGAGAACGGCCCGTTCGAGCTCGCGCAGCCGCTCGCCCGGCTCTATTCCCAGCTCCTCGACCAGCGTTCGTCTGGCGTCCTGGTAGGCCTGCAGGGCGTCCGCCTGCCGATCGCAGCGGTACAGGGCCAGCATCAGCTGCGCCCGCAGTCGCTCCCGGTAGGGGTGCTCGGCGATCAGCCCCTCGAGCTCTCCGATCACCTCGGCGTGGCCGCCGAGCGCGAGCCTTGCCTCGATCAGCTGCTCGCGCGCCGCCACGCGTAGGTCCTCGAGCCGGGCGATCTCGCGCTGCGCGAATTGCTCGTAGGCGAGATCCGCGAGCGGCGGGCCGCGCCACAGCGAGAGCGCCTCCTCGAGCGCCGCGGTGGCACGCTCGAGGCGGCGCGCGGCGAACTCGTCGCGTCCCCGGGCCACGAGCCGCTCGAAGCGGTGCGCGTCGAGGCGCTCGGGCTCCAGCTCCAGCGCGTAGCCGCCCTCGCGGGTCACGATCACGCCGGCCGAAGCGTCGCCGCCTCCGGCCGCGAGCGCCTTGCGCAGCCGCGAGATGGAGACCTGCACGGTCTTCGCGGCGGCGGCCGGCGGGCGCTCCCCCCATAGCTCGTCGATCAGCCGGTCGGTCGTGAGCGTCTCGCCCCGGTGCAGCAGCAGCACCGCCAACAGCGCCCGCTGTCTGCTGCCACCGAGCGCGATCCTGCGGCCCTCGTCGAGGGCCTCGAGCGGACCGAGGATGCGGAAGTCCATGGAACAGGCGGCGGGGCGGTGAGGCCAACGTACAGCAGCCCGACGCCGCCCGCCAGCCGCTGTTGCCGCGCCGTCACCGCCTCGTCGCCGCGCTGCAACTGCTCCCCGCATGATCGCGGCGATGTTCGTTTTCCCACACAGCAGCGGGCGCGTCGCGGATCTGACCGCGGCGGCACTGGTGTTCCAGCTCGTGCGCCCGCCCGAGGCTCCCTACCTGCTCCAGCCGCCCTCGCCTCCCGCGGTCGAGCGCCTCCGCGCGGAGGCGTCCGGGCGCCGAGCGTTCGAGTGGGTGAAGGAGATGTACCGTCGCCACCGCGGGCGCTCCGCCGAGATCCGTGGCTGACGGCGGGCAGACGGGTCGAACCGCCGCTCGGGTCTCAGCCGGTCGTTGCGAGGCGCCCGCTTCGCCTCTAATGGCGACCCTCGGGCGGCTCCGGAAACGGCTCTCCCCGGAGCGGGTCACCCTCGAGGGCACGGTTCTCGTTGTCGCGAAAGCGCGGCTCGTAGTTTGCGAAGAAGACCTTGCCGACAAGCTCTCGCCGGCTGCGGACGCCGGTCTTCTCGAAGATCTTCTTCAGGTGCTCTTGGACCGTGTGCGGGGAGACGACGAGGCGCTCCGCGATCTGCGAGGTCGAGTCGCCCCGGAGGACCAGCCGCGTGACCTCCTGCTCGCGGTCGGTCAGTCCATAGGCCGACATCAGAAGCGGCGTGATCCGGGCCGGGTGCGCGGGCTCGACGATCACCGCCACTCGCCGTGAACCCGCGGCGACGAGCGACGTGCCGTGAAGCACGATCCAGGTCCCTGACTGCGAGAGCACGCGGGCGACCGCGACCTCGCCCGGGTCGTCGCGGCTTTCCGCCGTTCGCAGCGCGCGGCCGGCCACCGCATTGACGGCCGATGGCAACCTGCCGGCGTCCAGGTCGCCGTCGGGGAGGTCGGACAGCCAGCGCTCGACGCCGGGTGTCGTCGACTCGACGTCGCCGTCGGCAGAGAGGACGACGAGTCCGGGCGAGTCCGGCCACTGCGGATCGCGGGCCTCACCGACCAGCAACCCCGTGCGCGCGCCATTGGCGAGATCGGGTGCCACCGCCTTGAGGAACGCCTTCTCCTCGCCGTCGAACATCGGCTCTCCCGGGGCGCGATAGAGACCGACGGCGCCCCACGCGGCGCCGCCCGTCCGCAGCGCGGCGATCATCTCCTGGTCGCCGCCCATCTCCATGTTCATGTGCCAGCTTGGGCTCGATGAAGGATCGCCCCCGGTAGCCTCGTGCAGCGTCGAGATTCCGGACTTGGAGCGCACCACGTCGGAGATCTGGTTGACGTCGTCGCCGTAGTACTCGTGGCGCAGGATCTTGGGCGGGTACTCCGGCAACCCGTCGTGGTAGTGGCTCGTGATCAGGAGCGACGCCGGGTCGAGGGTGTACCAACACGGCTTGTCGTAATGCGGAACGGCGGCCTCCAGGAACTCGGTGCACTCCCGCCAGAACGTCACCAGGTCGTAGCCACGTGCGGAGAGCTCGGCGATCCGTTCGGCGGCCCGCTCCTTCGCGTACGAGCCCATAAGCCGATGCTACGCCCGCTCGGCGGCAAGCGAAATACCACCTTTCTGGAATAGGCGAACGAGCTCGTGACGCCTACCTTGCGCCTCAATGAGACCCGGAGCGCGCACGCCAGAGGAGCTCGAGACGCTGTTCGAGGACGCGTTCGTGATCCGCGACCGTGCGGCGCTGGCCGGGCTGTTCGAGGACGGCGCGGTGCTCGTCGACGGGCCGTGCGAGGCGCGCGGCGGAGACCAGATCGCGCGACTGGCAGGCGACATGTGGGAGAGCGACCGAACGTACCTCGCTGAGCCGGGCCGCGTGCTCCAGGCGCGCGACACGGGGCTGATCATCGCCGAGCGCGGCATCAACGTCGTGCGCCGCGGAACCGACCGCACCTGGCGCTATGCGATCGCTCTCCTGTCTCGCGACGGCACGACCACAGAGGAGGACCAATGACGGAGCAGACACCTCAGATGACGGCGCTGGCCCCGCTGGCAGTCCCAAGCGGCGAGGGCGAGGCGTGCTGGTGGTTCGGCACCCTCGCCGTAATCAAGACCACGGCCGCTGAGACCGGTGGCCAGTTGACGATCATCGAGGTTACGAATCCCCCCGGGTTCGAGGCGCCGCTCCACGTGCATCACCGCGACGACGAGGGCTTCTGGATCCTCGAGGGCAGCGCCACGTTCGAGGTCGGCGACCGCACGATCGAGGCACGCGCGGGCGACTATCTCTTTGGCCCGCGCGACATCCCCCACCGCTACAGCGTCGGCGACGCCGGCTGCCGGATGCTGTTCATCATGGTCCCCGGGGGCATGGAGGACGTGGTCCGGGCGACCAGTGAGCCAGCGGCAAGCCGCACCCTCCCCCCGCCCCCGGACGAGGAGCCGGACATCGGCGCCATCAAGGAGATCGTCAAGGAGCACGGGTACGAGCTCCTCGTGTAGGACGCGCCAGCTATTCGCAGCCGCTCTCGGACGTTCACGTCCCCTGGACGTCGCGCTCCCCACCGCCCGGGCTCGGCTCCGGTCAGTAGTTGAAGGTGGTCGCGCCGTCGCCGGCGAACTCCATCAGCGGGGTGGCGCCCTTTAGTTCGGCGCCTTCGACCAGCTGTTGTTGGTCGAGGTCGCGCTCGTTGAAGCAGATCGGGCAGACGTAGAAGCGACCACCCTTGTCGATGAACTGGGCGTGGACGCCCTTGACGCCGTCCTTGTCACTCGCCTCGCGCGCTCGCCTCGAGGTGAACTGGCAGGGATTCTCCCCGACCGCCTCGATCGCCCCGTGGCAGGCGTCCTGCTGGGCGGCGCCGATGCAGGAGGCCAGCGATCAGTCCGTGATGCTCCCGGCGCTGACGTTGGCCACGGTTGCGGTCATGGCACCGGCCCGGTCGGAGGCGATGAAGGCGGCGGTGTCGGCGACCTCGGCGAGGGTGGGGAGCCGCTTTAGCAGCGTCCCCTGTTCGAGGATTGCCTGGAACTCGGTGGGGGTGACGCCGGCGGCCGGGCCCGCCGTAGCGAAGTTCTCCTCGATGAGCGGGGTCTCGGGGATCGCGTGGGAGCGCAGGCAGACCACCCGGATACCGGCTGGTCCCAGCTCGAGGGCCAGGGAACGCGAGAACGCCTCGACGGCGGCCCAGGCCGGTGCGCTCCCGCCGATCAGGTTGGCCGGCATCCGGCCGGGAACGGCCGTCAGCGTCACGATCACACCCGAGCCCTGGCCGCTCATGTGGCGGGCGGCGGCGGTCGCGGTGATGAAGTTCGCGCTCGTGTAGAAGGCGATGGGGCGGGCAAAGGAGTCGCCGGCCAGCTCCGTCAGGGGTTTGCGGTCGGGGGCGGGGCCCGGGCCGATGGCGTTGAAGGAGATGTCAATACGTCCCGCGCTCGCGACCACGCTGGTCAGGTGCTCCTCCACGGCTTTCTCGTCAAGAGCGTCGACCTGTGCTGTCTCGGCTACGCCGTCGGCGGCAACGATCTCCGTGGCGACAGCATCCACCTTCGCCTCGTCGCGTCCGGTCAGGAAAAGCCTTGCCCCCTCGCGTGCGAAAGCCCGGGCGACGGCGCCGCCGATCGCGCCCCCTGCTCCGTAGATCACGGCGGTCTTGTTCTCGAGCAGCATTTCGTCCTCCTATCGCCTCAGTCCGCGCCAGGCGCGGGGCCGGTGTCTTAGCGTTCATGTCAGTTCAGACACCGGCGGCGGCGAGAACGGATCGGCCGGTCCGTTGCGGGACAAGCCGGTGTCCTTACCGGTGATGACCGCGACAGGACAAGCCGATGCGAGGAGCCCGTGGCGGGGGACGCGCTAGGCGAGGCCACGCTCACACGGGCGCGCGCGGGCGACGAGGAGGCGTTTCGCGCGCTCACGGAGCCGCACCGGCGAGAGCTGCAGCTGCACTGCTACCGCATCCTCGGCTCGGTGCAGGACGCCGAGGACATGGTGCAGGAGACGCTCCTGGCCGCATGGCGGAGCCTCGAGGCGTTCGAGGGTCGCGCGTCCGTGCGCTCCTGGCTTTACCGGATCGCGACCAACCGCTGCTTGAACGCGCTGCGCGCGCGCTCGCGCCGCCCCAGGGAGGTACCAGCCATGGGTGACTCGCCGGAGCCCACGCGCCGAACCGAGCCGGTCTGGCTCGAGCCATATCCGGACGTGCTGCTCGAGGACGTCCCGGACCGCTCCGGCGGGCCGGCGGCGCGCTACGAGGCCAGGGAGTCGATCGAGCTTTCGTTCATCGTCGCCCTCCAGCACCTGCCGCCCCAGCAGCGCGCGGCGCTCGTGCTGCGCGACGTGCTCGGCTTCCGCACCGCCGAGGTTGCCGAGATGCTCGACACCGGCGAGGTCTCGGTGAAGGGCGCGCTGCAGCGCGCCCGCGCGGCGCTCGAAGCGCGGCTGCCGGCCGCCGACCGGGAGCGCGCGCCACGGCCGAGCTCCACCGGCGAGCGCCAGCTGGTCGGGCGCTTCGCCGACGCCGTCCACAGCGGTGACGTCGACGAGATCGTCTCGCTGCTCACCGACGACGCCCTGCTCACGATGCCGCCCCAGCCGCTCGAGTACCAGGGGCACGACGCAATCGCTGCCTTCCTGCGGCACCGGGCCGAGCTGCGCGGCGCGCCGCTGCGCGTCGTGCCGACCCGCGCCAACACCCAACCGGCCTTCGGCTGCTACCTACCGGACGCGCATGCTGCGATCGCCCGCCCCTACGGGCTGATCGTGCTGACGCTCGAGGGCGACATGATCGCCGCAATCACCTGGTTCGCCGACACCGCCGTCTTCCGACACTTCGGGCTCCCGAGGAGCCTGCCAGAGCCCTGAGGCTGGAAGGTGCAACCCACGGAGGCCGCCCGCGTTTGGGCTTTCCGCGCATTTGTCCCGCTTGGCTGTTGCAGGACAACAGTAGGGTGGCACGGTACGCCAGACAGGCGCGGCCGGCGGCGCCGGGCAGCCGGGCACCTCGGACCGCGTGACACGATCCCCGGATGCGAAGGATCGGTGTAGCGGAGCGGCGGGCCCGCCTCGCCCGTCGCCACCGCATCTCGCCCGCGCACCGTGCGACCGATGCGGTGGAGGCGGCGAGGAGCATGGTCGCCTTGCACGGCACCGATCCGGCGACCGTGTATCTCTCGGCCTGGGCGCGGGTGGCGGGCATGCCGCCGAGCGAGATGGAGCGCGCCCTGTACGTCGAGCGCTCCCTGGTCAAGCACCTGGCGATGCGCCGCACCTTGTTCGTCTTCCCGCACGAAACGCTCAGCGCGGCCCAGGCGGCGGTCAGCAACCGCGTGGCCGACGTCGAGCGCCGCAGGCTGATCCGCGACGTCGAGGCCGCAGGGCTGCAACGGGACGGCGCACGCTGGCTCTCCGAGGCCGCTGCGCAAGTGCTTGCGGTGCTGGGTGATGGTCGCCAGGCCACGTCGTCGGCGCTTCGCGACCAGATCCCGTTGCTCGAGGGCTCGATCGCCTACGGCGAGGGGAAGTCGTGGGGTGGCCGGATGTCTGTTGGTCCGCGCGTCCTGACCACCCTCTCGGCGGCGGGGCGGATCGTGCGGGCGACGAACGACGGCCGATGGACCGTATCCCGGCCCCGGTGGGCGACGATGAGGTCCTGGCTCGGGGAGGAGATCGATGCGGTCCCGGAAGCCGAGGGCATGGCGAGCCTGGTCGAGGCGTGGCTGCGCACATTTGGACCGGGGACCGCGGCCGACATCAAGTGGTGGCTCGGGTCGACCGCCCGCGCCGTGCGCCGGGCGCTCGTCGACCTGGGCGCGGTCGAGGTCGACCTCGGCGGGCAGACCGGATACCTGTTGCCCGACGATCTCGAGCCGACCGAGCCGGTCGAGCCGTGGGCGGCGCTGCTGCCGCCGCTCGACCCGACCACGATGGGCTGGTACGAGCGCGAGTGGTACCTCGGCCCTCATCGAGAGGAGCTCTTCGACACCGCGGGGAACGCCGGGCCGACGGTGTGGTGGGACGGGCGGATCGTCGGCGGCTGGCGCCAAGCCGACGACGGTGAGGTCGAGCCGCAGCTGCTGGAGGACGTCGGCGCCGACGGCCTACGCGCGATCGAGCACGAGGCGGAGCGCCTCACCGCATGGCTCCGCGGGATCCGGGTCCTGCCGAGGTTCCCCTCGCCGCTGTGGAGGATGCTGGGGCGCCACTGAACCGACGTCGGCGCCCCCGGCCGTCCTAGCCGGCCTGGGAGCTCGCCGGCCGCGGCACCCACTCCGCCGGCAGCCTGCTGCCTAGCGAGCGCCCGAAGTCGGGTGCGACGCGCATCGCCAGCTCGGCGGCCCGGCGCGGTTCGATCAGCGGCCGCAGTTGAGGGAAGTTGAGCAACACCCGGACGGTGAGCCCGATCTGAAAGTCGCCCGCATTGGGTCGTTCGCCGCCGATCACGCCGCCGGCGATCAGCTCGTCCACATGGTCGAGGTGCCCGGGGAGGGCAGCGAGCTGCGTACGGATCGACTCGTCGGTGGCCCCCGAGACGATGCGGGCGAAGTACCACGCAAGCGGCCTGATGAGTTGCGCGACGAGCGACGGCAGCGGCATCCTGGCCGCCTGAGCGAGGCTGCGGCGCATCTCGCGGTCGTGCGCGACGCACCAGCGAAACACGTTGCGTGGCACCGGCTGCAGCACCGCCTCGCCCCAACGCTCAGCGTCCTCCACCGCAGCCCGCTGCGCTGGATCGAGCGGGAAGAGGGGCGGCTCCGGGCATAGCTCCTCCAGTGCCCGCGAGACCTGCAGCGATCCTTGCACCTTGCGCCCATCGATCTCGAGGGCCGGCACTGTTCCGCCGCGAAAGCCGTGTAGACGAAGCATCACCCGCTGCGATCCGGGCGTGAGATCGATGCGCTCGTGCTGAATGCCCTTGTAACGGAGCATCAGGCCGGCAGCGCGGGCGGGGTGCGACACTGCGATCGAGTAGAGCTTGACGTCCACCTGGGGGGAGAGCCTATGGTGACCGCGGCTTCGAGACGGAAGGAGTCGTCGTGAAGCGCCTTGCAGGAATCGCCATCGTCGCGGTGACGCTGACCGCGCTGTCCGCCGCCACCGCCACCGCGCAGAAGGGCGCGCCCGGGTTCGACATCAAGGAAAACCGCGCGCGCGTCAAGGCGGACGGCCCCGGGTTCCGGGTGAAGCTGACCAAGCACGAGATCCGCACGCGGATCAACGATGAGCGCTTCGGGATTCCCGAGGCCGGCTTCCCGATCCAGAGAACGCAGACCGATCTCGGTCCGGTCGCGCCCAATCTGCGGCCGTTCGTGTGCGAGAACGGGACCTACCGGCTCGTCTCCGGGATCTTCAACGTCACCCAGCGCGCGTCGAGCGCAGAGCCGCGGCCGCTTCCCTACACGCCCGAGTTCGCCCTGGCCTTTCCGAGAATCTTCACGTTCGTCGGCACGCTCGACGCCGTGGTCACCAACCAGAACGGTGAGCAGTTCCGGCTCCTCATGACGGATCTGGCGCACGAGGTCATGACGCGGAAATCGTTCTCCTCGACGGCGCCCGTCCACGCGTTCATCGTCGACTCCGAGGGACGCATCCGCGACCGGGCAGCGCTCACCGGACGGGTGAACATCGACCGCACCACCGGCGAGGCCGTTCACCGGATCGTCGACACCGGCACCTGCCACCAGACCGCGAACCTGAACTTCGGTCCCGGAACCGATCGGGCGACGGTTTTCGGGCCGTTCTTCGTCCTTCCGTTCAATACGACCGTGGTGATGCGGTAGCCGCCACCCACGACCCGCGGCACCGGTCAGCCGCCGTTCGACGCCGGCGCGTACCGGCGGCTCGGCTGCCCGCGCAGCGCTGTCGGCGCGGGCAGGGGCGTGCCCCGGGCCGTGGCGCCCGGGACGACGGGCAGCACCAGGCGGGAGGCGCGCGCTCCACCGAGCGCGATCGTGTTGCGCGTACGGCCGTGGTCGATGGTCCCGAAGTCCCAGCGCGGACGGTCGCCGCCGGCCGCCTCGAGCGTCACCCGGATCCGTGAGCCCGCCCGGAACGCGTGCCCGACCGGGTAGATCGGCACCCGCACGAGCGCATACCGGCGGCGGGGCAGGGGCCTGGCGTCGCGTTTCAAGTGCGTCGGGACCGGGTCGAGCGCCGTGGATCGGGCGGCGTACAGCTTGCGGTGCGACGCGCGGAGCCAACCGTTCTGGACGTACGTCTCGGCGCCGTCCGGTCGCACCTCGCTGAGCGTCGCCTGGAGGTCCGTGTTGCGAGCGGAAGACTTCAGGTAGACGTCGAGGCTTCCTGGCCCGGCAATCACCACGTCGCGATCGAGGGGCGTCGAGGTGAAGCCGACACCCCTCCCGGCCGCCAGCGGGGCCCAGTCGTACGGAGGCTGTGCTTCCCAGGCCTGCTGCTCTCCCTCGCCGGGAAGGGTCTGCTTCGGCCGGGCGCCGGGGGCGGCCACGTACCGCGCGCTGTCGCGCCGCGCGGGCTTGGCGCCCAGGCCGCCGCGGGGACGGAGGTAGTAGCGCGCCGCGCGAACCGCGCGGGGCGGCCACGAGCGGTAGCCGAGCTCCCAGGTGGCGCCGATCGACCCCGGTCCCTCGGGGCCGGCGCCGTTGTCCATGAGGAGCCGCACGCGCGGATAGCGCTCGAACGCCGCCTTCGCCGCGGCCACGCTGCTGAGCCCGGCGAGCGGCGACTGCTGCACCGGGGCCGCGCCGGCGTCGGCGAGGAACCGGTAGAAGGCGCCGCTGAGCCCGAGGACGAAGGGCGGGAGGCTGGGAACCTCGTTCGCGACGTACAGCTTCAGGAACTCGACCCATCGGGTGATGTTGCTGGGCGAGAGCGAGTCGACGTGTACGCCGTTCTGGAGCGAGATCCAGGCCCGGGGATTGCGGTTGAGGGAGCGAAGGCTCTCCGCGAAGTGGCCGCCCGTCTGCTCGTCCTGGAACTGGCCGACGAGAAACGTAGGCACGCGCGCGCGTCTAAGCCAGGCGCCGGGCGCCCGCCGGGCGTACACGGACGGAGTGCGGAACGGGTTTCCCAGCTCCTCCCCAATCGCGTTCTGGGTCTGCAGGCGCAGCCGCTGGTTTGCGCGGCAACGCTCGTCGCCCGCCTCGATGAGCGCCCTGGCGTACGGCTGGCCACCCGCCGGGGCCGGCCGGGCATCGCTCATGCGCTGCTGGAGCCACACAAGCGGGAAGCCGGTGTTGAGAATGCCGCCGGGATAGCCAAGGCCGCTGTAGAGGTCGTCGGTAACTGACATCGGCGCGATCGCGGCGAGATGCGGCGGCCGCGTGCCGGCCACGAAGAGCTGCGTGATCCCGGAGAACGAGATCCCCGCCATGCCGACCGCTCCGCTCCTCACCCACGGCTGCGCGGCGACGGTCTCGACCGCGTCATAGCCGTCGTAGGTGGTGGGCAGGTCGAACAGGTCGAAGGCGCCGCCCGAGCAGCCCGACCCGCGCATCTGCACGCTGACGACCGCGAAGCCGAGCAGCGGAGCGATCACCGAGCCCACGGCGGTGGACGTCGCCGGCGCCAGCGGGTCGGGCAGGGCACCGCTTCCGCTCAGCGCGGCTAGGACCGAGTCAAGGAGATTGTGGGGGGCCGCGATCTGGTACCCGGAGTACTCGATCAGGGTCGGAAAAGGGCCATCGGCGAGCGTCCTGCCCGCCGGCAGCCGCACGGTCATCGCCAGCTCGATGCCGTCTCGCATCCGGACGTAGTTGAGACCCTCCCTTAGCCGCTGCCGGCGATAGAACGAGGGGGGCGGATTGTCGCCGGCCCGCAACACCCGGAACGGACGCGTGAACGCGCCGCGGCCGGTGCGTACCCGATAGCCGCGACCGGGCGTGAGATCACGGAAGATCCTGCTGCCGAGCCGGTCGGCCGGGCCCCTCGCCACCGTCCGGCCCGACGCATCGATCAGGACGAGGCTCCGACCCTCCTTCGCCCCCAGCACGTAGGCGTTGTTGATCCCTCCCCGGGCGGTCACCTCCGTGGCGGCGGTGGCCGTCGCCGGGCCGAGCAGCGCGGCCAGCGTCACGGCCGCCGCCGCCGCGACCACGGCGGCCGGTCGCGCGCCTCGCGGCGGATGTGGCGTGGCTCTGACGGGGGCCGGCAACCAGGCGGCACCGTACTCGATCGGCGGCTCGTCGAACCGGCGTGCTCGGTTCGGGGCTGGGGGCTCGCGTCGCGCTGCTACGATCCGGCCGCCTTGGCCGTCGCGCAGCCTGCTTCCAGCCCGCACCACTGGTTGCTTCCGCCGCCCGCCTCGATGACGCGGCCTTGATTTCAGGGGCCGCGCCTCTCGCCGGCGGGCGCGCATGGCTGGCCTTGTGAGCGAGCGCGCGACGATCTCGGCATTGAGCGCAGCCCGGGTGGTGGAGCGGGCGGGGGAGGCGGGTCTCCGCCTCGTCCGCTTCCTCTGGTGCGGGAACGACGGCACGGTGCGGGCCAAGGCCTCCACCCTGCCGGGGCTGGAGGGGCGCATCCGGAGCGGCATCGGGCTGACCGTCGCGATGCAGGCGATGAACGGGCTCGATCAGCTCCAGCCGGTGGAGGGGATGGGGCCGGTAGGAGAGATCCGGCTCGTCCCGGATCCGGAGACATTTCGGATCCTCCCGTACGCTCCGCGCACGGGCGCCATGCTCGTCGACCAGCTGACGCTCGAGGGCGAAGCCGCGGCGGTCGACCAGCGCGCGTTCCTGAAGCGGATGGCTGATCGGCTCGCGGAGCGCGGGGCGTGGCTCGAGGTCGGATTCGAGAACGAGTTCTCGCTCGCGGTCGAAGCGGACGGCGCGTACGTGCCCGTCGACTCGAGCCTGTGCTTCTCGACGATCGGGACGACCGCGTCGCAGGACTACGTCGACGCGCTCGTCACGGCGCTCGAGGCGCAGGACATCCCGCTGGAGCAGTACTACGCCGAGCTCGGGCACGGACAGCAGGAGATCTCCACGGCCCACCGGCCGGCGCAGCAGGCGGCCGATGATCAGCTGCTGGTCCGGGAGACCATCCGCGGCGTCGCGGCGGGCCACGGCCTCGTCGCCTCGCTCGCCCCCAAGCCCTGGCCGGAGGTGGCGGGCAACGGCGTACACATCCACTTCTCGCTCTGGGACATCGAAAGTGGGCGCAACCGCTTCCACGACCCGTCGGCTCGCGACCGGTTCTCGGCCGAAGGGCGCGCGTTCCTGACCGGAGTTCTCGAGCACCTTCCGGGCCTGTGCGGGCTGACTGCGCCCAGCTTCAACTCCTACCATCGGATCGTTCCGCAGCACTGGGCGGGCGCGTTCACGTGCTGGGGGCACGACAACCGCGAGGCGCCTCTGCGCCTTCCCTCCGTCTTCTGGGACATGGAGGAGGCGACGACAAACGTTGAGCTCAAGGCGGGAGACGCGAGCTGCAACCCCTATCTCGCGCTCGGCGGGCTGATCGCGGCCGGCCTCGACGGGCTCGAGCGGGGCATCGAATCGCCCGAGCCGGTCGAGGTGGACCCGGCCACGATCCAGGAGGCCGAGCGCGAGCGGCGCGGCATTCGCCGGCTGCCCGCGACACAGCGCGAGGCGCTCGACTCCCTCGAGGGGGACGCCGTTCTTATGGACGCGCTCGGCCCCGTCCTGGCCCGGTCGTACCTGACCGTGCGGCGCTCCGAGTGGGATGCCTTCAGCGCGGGAGACGAGGAATTCGAGCAGCAGGGCCACTTCTTGAAGTACTGAACGAGGTCGCGCTCGTCGACCACCACGCGCACGGGATCGTGGAGGCACCCGCGACGCTCGACGGATTCCGGGGTCTCTTCTCGGAGAGCCCGTATCCGCGCCAGTGGCCGCACGTCGCGACCGGTCTCACCTATCTCCGGGGGATTCGCGTGCTCGCCGAGCTCCTGGGCTGCGAGGCGACGGAGGAGGCCGTTTTCGCGCGCCGCCGGACCTCCGACCCGGACGACTACGCGGCCGCCCTGCTGCGGGCGACCCGCAGCGAGTGGCTGCTCGTCGATGTTGGCTTCCCTCAACCCGGCCGCGGCCCCGGCTGGAGGCGCATGGGCGAGCTCGCCGGCTGTGCCGCCGCTCCGGTGCTGAGGGTCGAGACGCTGGGAGACGATGGCGTCGCCCGGGGACTCGAGCTCGACCAGCTTCGCGAGCTCGCGCGGGCCGAGGTGGCGGCCGCCCGCGACCACGGCTACGTCGCCTTGAAGACGATCGCGGCCTACCGTTCGGGGCTCGACGTCGTCCCTCCGGACCTCCGCACCGCCGCCCAGGCCCTCGCGGCCGGTGGCACGAGGGTCACTGCCAAGCCGCTCATAGACCTGCTCCTGCTCGACGCACTCGAGGCGAACGCCGCGGACCCGCTTCCCGTGCAGATCCATTGCGGCTTCGGTGACCCCGATCTCATGCTGCCCCGCGCGAACCCGGGCCATCTGAAGCCCCTCATCGAGCGGTTCGCTACGACGCCGTTCGTCCTCCTCCACTGCTACCCGTACGTCCGCGAGGCGGGGTGGCTCGCCCACGTCTACGCGAACGTCTTCTTCGACCTCTCGCTCACGATCCCACACGTGTCGCGCCCGGACGAGATGGTGCGGCAGGCGCTCGAGCTTGCCCCGACCTCGAAGCTCCTCTACGCTTCCGACGCGGCCCGGGCGCCCGAGCTCTACCCGCTCGCCGCGACCTGGTGGCGCGAGGCGCTCGCCGAGGTCCTCGGCGAGGCGCTGCCCGCCCGCGAGGCCGAGCAGGCCGGCCGGCGCGTGCTGCGCGAGAACGCGCTCGCGCTCTATCCGCTCGGCTGACGCGCCACCGTTGCCTCGTCCTCGCCGGACCGGGTCCGGCCGGACAGCACGATGGCGGCGGTCGCCGCCCCGAGGAGCAGGACCGCCATGCAGACGGCAAGCCCCCAGCGGGCCGCCACGTCGAAGCTTGCGACGGCGTCGCCCAACAGATCGACACGGGCCGCGCCGTGCAGGCGGCTCGCCGCGTCAGTGGCGTCCTCGATCGACTCCTTCGCCTCAGCCGGCACGCTCCGGTCGGCGCTGACCTCGGCGGCGTAGACGGCGGCGAACACGCTGCCTACGATCGCCACACCGAGCGCACCGCCGACCTGCCTTGCAACCTGGTTCACCGCGGCCCCGTCGCCGGCCTTCTCAGTCCCGACGTCGTTCATGATCACCGCCGTCACCGGTGGGAACGTGAGTCCGAAGCCCGAGCCGACGATCCCCGCGCCGATCAGAACCATCACGGGCGAGCTGTCGCTGGAAAGCAGCAGCAGCGGCACGAACCCGGCGGCGGCGCTGAGAAGCCCCGCGAGCAGGAGATCGCGCGGCCCGTAGCTCGCGGCGAGCCGCCCGCTCACGGCCGCGAACACGGCAAGCCCTATGCCGAAGGGCGCGAGCTCGAGGCCCGCGACGAGCGCCGATCCGTCCTGGACGTACTGCACGTACTGGGGAAGGAGGAACAGCATCCCGAGCGTCGCGATGTAGGCGGCGAGGATGACGAGCGCGCCCACCCCGACGCGTGGCCGCGCGAGCACGCGCACGTCGAAGAGGGGGTGGCGCCGGCGGAGCTCGGTGCCGAGGAAAGCGACGGCGGCGACGATGCCCGTGGCGGCCGCCGCGAGAACGGCCGGGCTCGTCCAGCCGGCATCGACGCCCTCGATCAGCGCGAACACGATGCCCGTCAGCGCGAGCGTCGAGAGCGCCACGCCGGGAATGTCGAGCGGCGGTACACCCGGCCGGCGCGACTCGGGCAGCCAGCGTCGCCCGAGCGGCACGGCCAGCAGCACGAACGGGATGTTCACGAGGAAGACCCAGCGCCAGCCCGCCACGTCGACGAGCACCCCGCCCACCACCGGCCCGAGGGCCAGCCCTAGGCCCCCGACCGCGGACCAGATTCCGGCCGCCTTGTGCCGGAGCTCGGCCGGGAAGAGCACGGCGAGCAGTGACAGCGCCGGAGGCAGCACGCAGCAGGCAGCAACGCCCATCAGCACCCGCGCCGCGATCACCTCGCCCACCGTCTGCGAGGCGGCGGCCAACGCGGACGTGACGGCGAAGCCGGCGAGCCCCCAGAGGAAAACCCGCCGTCGCCCGAATCGGTCGGCGACCCCGTTGCCGACGAGCAGCAGGCCGGCGAGCACGACGAGGAACGCATCGAGCACCCACTGCAGCTCGCCGATGCCCGCGTCGAGGTCGTTCGACATGTCCGGCAGCGCGACGTTCACGATGGTCATGTCCATCGCGCTGATGAACATCGCGACGCAGATGACGCCAAGCCCCCGCCAGCGCTGGCCCGCTTCGACATCGTGTGCCGGCGGCGGCGAGAAGTGGATGAAGTGGGGAACCTCGATGAGCGCTCACTCTCGCATGGCGCTTAGGCGCCCGGCCCAAGCGAACAGAGAGCGAGGGCTAGGCGCCGGTCCAGGTCGGCGGCCGCTTCTCCAGGAACGCGCAGATTCCCTCCTGCGCGTCTGCGGCCAGCGAGTTCATCGCCATCACCGACTTGGTGAGGTCGTAGGCGCGGTGCTCGTCGAGCTCGACCTGCTCGTAGAAGGCCTCCTTGCCGATTCCGACGGTGAGCGGGCTGGACCGGGATATCGCCGTCACGAGCTCCTCCACCGCGGCATCGAGGTCCGACGCGGGCACGACGCGGTTCACGAGCCCCCACTCGAGCGCGGTCGCGGCGGAGATCGGCTCGCCGGTCAGCAGCATCTCCAGCGCGCGCTTGCGGCCGATCGCGCGCGACAGGGGCACCATCGGCGTCGAGCAGAAGAGCCCGATCTTGACCCCGGGAGTGGCAAAGCGCGCGTCGTCGGCCGCCACGCCGAGGTCGCATGCGGCCACGAGCTGGCAGCCGGCGGCGGTGGCGATCCCGTGCACCTTGGCGACCACCGGCTGCGGCACACGATGGATCGTCTCCATCAGCTCGGTGCAGCTGTCGAACAGCCGCTGGTAGAAGTTGAGATCGCGGCCGACCATCTCGGTCAGGTCATGCCCGGCCGAGAATGCCCCGCCCGCACCCTCTAGCACGATGGCTCGGATCTCGCGGCGCTCGCCGAGCCCCTTGAGCACCCCCACGAGCTCGTCCATCAGCTCGAGCGAAAGCGCGTTGCGCCTCTCGGGCCGGTCGAGCGTTACCCGCGCGGCGCCGTCGGCGTCGCTGACTGTCAGCATCCGAAGTCCGGCGGCGGTTGCGACGCTAGCCACGAGCGCCTAGCGTAGCGCCTGAATGCAGCCCGCCGTGCATCTATCGCGGCTGACGCCGCTCGACTTCCTCGAGCGCAGCGCGGCCGCCTTCCCCGAGCGCACGGCGGTGGTCGACGGTGAGCGGCGGCTCACCTGGGCGGGATTGGGGGAGCGCGTGCGCCGGCTCGCGGTTGCGCTTCAGGACAGCGGGATCGAGAAGGGCGACCGGGTGGCCTTCCTGGCGCCGAACGGGACCGAGGTGCTCGAAGCCCACTACGGCGTGCCGGCGGCGGGCGCCGTACTGGTCGCGATCAACACGCGGTTGAACGCCGACGAGGTCCGCTACATCGTCGAGCACTCCGGCAGCCGGTTCGTCGTCGTGGACCCATCGCTCGCCGATCTCGTCGAGGACGCGCCGGTCGAGCAGGTGCTCGTGACGGGTGGGGGTGGTCCCTACGAGCGATTCCTGGAGCGCGCGCGCGACGGCGAGCCCGAGGATCGGCTCGAGTCGGAGGACGACACGATCAGCATCAACTACACGAGCGGCACCACCGGTCGGCCCAAGGGAGTGATGTACACCTACCGCGGCGCCTACCTGAACGCCCTGGCGGAGGTGGTGCACGCCCGCCTCGACTCCCGCTCGGTCTACCTGTGGACGCTGCCGATGTTCCATTGCAACGGCTGGTGCTTCACGTGGGGCGTGACCGCCGTGGGCGCCACGCACGTGTGCCTGCCCAAGGTCGAGCCGGCGGAGGTCTGGCGGCTGATCGACGCCGAGGGGGTCACGCACCTGAACGGAGCGCCGACGGTGCTCATCATGCTCATCTCCCATCCGGCCGCTCACCCGCTCGAGCGGCCCGTGCTGGCCACGACCGCCGCCGCTCCGCCTCCCCCGGCGGTACTCGAGCGCACCGCTGCGCTGGGCTTCGAGGTTCACCACGTCTACGGGCTGACCGAGACCTACGGCCCGATCACGATCTGCGAGTGGAATCCCGACTGGGACGAGCTCGGGCCGGCCGAGCGAGCGCGCATGAATGCGCGTCAGGGGCTCAACATGGTCACCGCCGATCCGGTGCGGGTGGTCGACTCCGACTTGAACGACGTGCCGGCGGATGCGGAGACGATGGGCGAGGTCGTGATGCGCGGCAACAACGTGATGAAGGGCTACTACCGGGACGAGCGGGCCACGGCCGAGGCTTTCCGCGGCGGCTGGTTCCACTCCGGTGACCTCGGCGTGATGCACCCCGACGGCTACATCGAGCTCCGCGACCGGGCCAAGGACATCATCATCTCGGGCGGGGAGAACATCTCGACGATCGAGGTCGAGCAGGCGCTGACGCGCCACCCCGACGTCCTCGAGGCGGCGGTGGTGGGGATCCCGGACGAGAAGTGGGGCGAGCGGCCGAAGGGCTTCGTCACGCTCAGGCCGGGCGCCGCCATCAGCGAGGCGGAGCTGATCGCGTTCTCGCGTGAGACGCTCCCGGGCTTCAAGGCGCCGAGCGAGATCGACTTCTGCGAGCTGCCGAAGACCTCAACGGGGAAGATCAGGAAGGTCGAGCTGCGCGAGCGCGTGCGGCGGGAATCGCAGGCGCCGGCGCCTCGCGCGTGAGGCGGCCGGCCGCGCCTGAGGAGTCGACGGGATCGAGCGTACTCGCCCGCGACCTGTGGGCGGAGGCGTTTCGCGTCGAGCGGCAGGGCGTCGACGTTCGCGCCGGTTTCGCTGGGGCCATCGCATGCTGTGTCCCGCTCGCGCTCGGCATCGCGCTCGGAGAGGAGGCGATCGGCGTCACCGCGAGCTTCGGCGGCCTGAACGCCGCCCTTGGAGTGCCTCGCGGCCCTCTGCGCGAGCGGCTGGGGTGGGGTGGCGGCGCCGCGCTCGCGTGCTGTGCGTCGGTCGCAGCCGCGACCGCGGTCCAGGACAGCGCCGCGGCGTCGGCCGCCACCGCGTTCGCGGTCGTCGGGCTCGCCGCGTTCCTGCGCACTTTCGGTGTCAATGGCGGCATGACCGGCTTCGTCATCGGGGCGATCTTCGTGATCCTCAACGGCATCCCGGCGGAACCGCTCGACGTCGGCGAGCGCGTGCTGTGGTTCGCGGTGGGGTCCCTCTGCGGCGTCGTCCTGATGGTCGCCGCCTACGCTCGCGGCGCCCCGCCGAGGGCGGGGGTGACGCCGCTCGGGGCCGTTCTCATGCCGGGTGCGCGGCAGCTCCGCGCCGCCCTCGCCGGCGACAAGCGGCTGCGAGCGCACGCGCTCCGGCTCGCGTCGATCGTCGCAGCGACCACGCTGCTCTACCAGCTCCTCGGGCTCGAGCACGGCTACTGGGTCCCGCTCACGGTGCTGGCGGTGCTCCAACCAGAGGAGCACGCGAGCAGCGTGCGGGCGATCCAGCGCGCTGCGGGCACGCTCGTCGGAACCGCCGTGATCGCCGTGCTCACGATCGCGACCGGCGAGGAGTGGCTGATGGCGGCCGCCCAGGGCATCGCCGCGTTCGCGCTCTTCGCCCTGCACTCGCGCGGCTACTTCTGGCTCGTCGTCATGCTCACACCGACCGCGCTTCTGACGCTCAGCGCGGTCGACTATCAGGGCGACGCCGTCGCGCTCGAGCGCGCCGCCTGGAGCGCGCTCGGGATCGTGCTCGGCCTGACCATCTCCGAGCTGCTGTGGCGGCTCCCGGCGCACCGGCCGCGTGTCGCTCCGTCCTAGGACCGCAGTGCATGAAACGATCCGCTAATTCGGCGGCGGGCTCGGGGAGCGCGCCCGGTGCACAGACTTTTGGGGGCTGTAGAACCAAAAGCCTGGACACCGCGTCTTCGTACACCCCGTAACCAGCTCTTACGCGGCCGGCGGAGAACGGCCTCGCTGGAGCCCGCCGCCTGCTAGGTGGTGCTTGCCTCGGGCGCCGGCGGCGCCTCCGGCGTGGCGGGCGCTCCAGCCGGCTCAGCCGGGGCGGTCGCCGCGGGCTCGCGCCGGCCCATCGAGATCGCCATCGCGGAGCCTGCCGCTCCGGCGCCAAGCGCGGCCAGCGTCCACCACAGCCCGGTGCGTTCCGTGCCGAGCGCGGAGTCGACCGACGGCGCGCCCGGACCGGTCTCGGTCAGCGCCAGCGCCCCCGCGGCCAGGAGGACCTCGTGCTCGCCGGTGGCGGGCTTGATGCCCTCGTTCCAGACCGCGGTGCGCAGCGCGGTGATCATCACCGCCGACAGGCCCGCAGCGGCCAGCGGCGTGCACGCGCCGATGGCGACCAGCACGCCACCGCCGGCCTCCGTCGCCCCGGCGGCTATGGCGTTGCGCTTGCCGGGCCGCAGCCCGAGCGACTCGAAGAACTGCCCGGTCCCATCCGGGCCGTAGCCGCCGAACCACCCGAACAGCTTCTGGGTGCCGTGGACGAAGAAGGTCGCGCCGATCGTCAAGCGAAGTAGAAGTCGTCCGAGGTTCATCGCGCGCGCAGTGTAACCCGGTGGCGGCGCGGCCACCTCCAAACCGCGCCGTCAGAGGTGATGCAGGTACTCGGCGACCTCCCAGTCCGACACCCAGGCGCGGTGGCGCTCGACCTCGGAGCGCTTTAGGGCGAGGAAGGTCGCGACGATCTCGGGTCCGAGCGCCCGGCACAGGACCTTGTCTTCTTCGAGCGCGTCGAGCGCCGCCTCCAGCGATGCGGGAAGCGCTCGGCCGATCACCTCGGGGTCGGCGCGGTATGCGTCGACGTGGACGGGCGGCGACGGGCTCATGTCATCGCGCACGCCGTGTGCGCCGGCGGCGAGCACCGCGGCGATCGCCAGGTAGGGGTTCGCGGCGCCGTCGCCGACCCGGACCTCGATGCGCGTGGCGCCGCCGCGCTCCGGGGGGACGCGGACGAAGGTGCTCCGGTTGTCCCAGCCCCAGTTCGCGTGAGTCGGCGCCAGGGAGTCGGGCCGGATGCGCCGGTAGGCGTTGATCGTCGGGTTGAGGAGCGCCATCAGCCCGGCGGCGTGGGCGAGCATGCCGGCGGTGAACGCGCGCAGCTCGGCGCTGACGCCGTCCTCCTCGCCCGGCGCGTCGAAGGCGTTGTGATCGTCCCGGTTCACGGAGACGTGGAGGTGCATGCCCGAGCCACCCTGGTCGTTGAACGGCTTGCCCATGAACGTGGCGAGGAGCTCGTGCTGCGCCGCGATGTCCTTGACGGCCGCCTTCAGGCGGAACGCCCGATCGGCGGCGCGCAGCGCGTCGGTGTGGCGAAGGTTGATCTCGTACTGGCCGTTCATGAACTCGTGGGCCGCGGCGACGACCTCCAAGCCGAGCTCCCCCAGCGCCGCCGTCATCTCCCGCACGACGCCGCCGGGGTCCGCCCGCGGCCCGACTGTGTAGACCATGCTCGGTTGGTCGACGTGCCGCCGGACGCCGTGTGCCGCCGCCGGATCGCGCCGCAGCAGGAAGAACTCGAGCTCCGGAGCGACGATCGGGTCCAGGCGGATCGCGCGCAGGTCGTCGACGACCCGGCGGAGGGTCCCACGCGGGTCCGGGATCGGACTTCCACCCTCGGCCGGCTCGAGATCGGCCAGGCAGGTCGCCACGCCGGGCTCCCAGGGCAGCGTCGCCATGGTCGTCATGTCGGGACGGGCGACGAGGTCGCGATAGCCCTCGTCGCCGCCGACCACGGGCGTGTGCCGTAGGTCGGTGCCCATCACCGCCGCGCAGAAGCGAAGGCCGCTCTCGAGGACGTAGTCGAACTCGGCGATCGGCACGTCCTTGCCTCGGGCGACGCCGTGGAGATCCGGGTAGAGGACGCGGATCGACGTCACCGCCATGCCGGTGGAGCGGTCGGGCGCCGTCGGCCGGGGGTCGCTGCGCACGGAAGTAGGCTAGGCGAGGCTGATGCTCTCGGCGCCGCGCATGCGCAGGTGGTCCAGAGCGGTGCCGCCCGCCTCGCGCAGGCGCAGCCGCTCGACGAGCGGTGCGTAGCGCCCTCCGGCCAGGCCGTCCGCCAGCACGGCCGCGCCCTGCGCCGCCGTCCTGGCGCGCGGCCCGACTGCGCCCGCGACCGTCGCCACACCGGCGAGCCGCTCGGTCAGCGCGTCGAGCACACCCGGAGCGCCGGCCAGGCGGCCGGCGACGAGGATCTCGCGCGGTTCCGGCACCGAGACCGTGAGCGCGAGCGCGGCCTTTACGGCGCCCTCCTCGAGCGCCACCCACCCCTCGCGGCGGCCGATGTCGGCGCGCAGCGCCGCGAGCGCCCCGGGCGCGGAGAGGTCCAGCTCGCCGCCCGGATCGAGCGCCCCGCCGCTGAAGACGGTCTCCTTCGAAAGCGTCGCCCCGAGGAGGTAGGCCGCCTCCGCATCGAGGGCTCCGCAGGAGCGCGCTCCGATCGGCGCGGAGGAGCCACCGAGCCCGTCGACTATCTGGCCGCCGTCGACCGCAAGCGCGGCGCTGAAGGCGCCGCCGAGCTCGAGCAGGATGAACGAGGTCTCCTCGTAGGCGAGACCGAGCCGGTCCGCCTGGTCCACGACGCACAGCGCCGCGCTGCAGACCTTGTCCGCGGTCCCGAGGTCGATGCGGTTCCACTTGCGGTGCTCCGGGACCGTGGGCAGGTGGATCACTCCGGGCCCGAACACCAGCGGCAGTCCGGCGCCGAGGAGTGCTCGGATCATCGCCCGCATGCCGCCGATCCCGGCACGGGCGCCTGCCTCGTCCCTCCGCAGCAGCACAATGAGCGCCAGTTCCCGGTCGCCGACCCGGTCGCCCGGAACGAGCGGCAGCCCGTAGCCGGCCGGCCCGAGCACGAGGTCGAGCGGGCGGTGAGCCAGGAGCGCATCCACGAGCGGGGCCGGGTCGAGCGCCAGCTCGGCCGACCGGAAGCTCTGCTCGAACAGCACCTCGCCGCCCTCGAGGGCGCACACATCGATGGAGACGGTCCCCGGGTCGACGCCCGCGACCCGCGGACCGGGCGTCGACTCAGACGATCTCTCGGGCCACGGCGTAGACGCCATCGGCGTTGAGCACGAGATCGCTGCGCTCGAACAGCCGGCGCACGCAGGCCTTGTGCGTCTTCATCTTCTTGCCGCCGACGCCCAGCGCGCCGAGGACGAGCTTCCCCTCCCGCTCGACGAGCTCGTCCGTGGCCTCGACGCCTTCGATCCCAAGCGGCTCCGCGGCGTTGTAGTCGACGAGCACCTCGATCGTCGGGCTGCCGCTCCACACCTCCTTGCGCAGCACCTCCACACCGGCCGGCCCGGCGGCGAGAACGATGTTCGCCCCCTCGAGCGCCGCCTCCATCTCCGCCCGGTCGGCCACCTCGCGCGCCTCGAGCCCGAGTCGCTCGGCGGCGGCGAGCCCGCGCGGCCGGCGGTAGGAGTCCGTGCCCAGGACGTCGGCGGGGATCGACGTCGCGAGCACCTCGCAGCCCTCCTGGACGAGCAGCGTCGCGGAGCGCAGCCCGACGGGGCCCACGCCCACGATCACCGCGCGGCGGCCACGCAGGTCGCGATCCTTCGCGATCAGCGCGATGGCCGTGGCCGCCGTCGTGTTGCAGCCGTCCGAGTCGAGCATCGCCGACACCCGAAACGGGCCGAAGAACGTGGCCTCCACCTCGTCGAGAAGCTTCTCGCCCTCGCCGACGTCCGAGCCGCCGACCCAGACGGCCATCGAAGAGTCACCCGGGGCGCGCGTGAAGAAGGCCCCCTGCACGAGGTCGCGCACCGCGTCCGGCGTCACGTCCCCGTGGCTGAGCAGCACGTCGACCCCTGCGTCCTCCGCCACGATGGCGTCGAACGGGCTCGGATGCTTGTCGGTGTCGAGCTGTAGGAGGACCTTCTTCACGGCCTGGGCCTGCGGCCCGGCGCCCGGCTAGGCCTCCGCGCCGGCGGCGAACGGGTGACGCGCCTCGGCCTCCTGCTCGATCACGGTGCGCGCCGCAGGCTCGCCGGCCATCGCGCGCCTGACCGACTCCTTCGTGGCCTCGTAGTTCCAGTCGAAGATCTTCTTCTCGTCCTCGGCCAGCCAGTGGATGAAGACGCCCACGATCACGCAGAGGTCGTCGACCTCGCCCTCCGGGATCACTCCATCCCGCACCGAGTCCACGACGCCTCGTGCCACGGCCGCCTGGGCGGGCCCGAACATGTGCCCCACCTGCTTCTCGCCCCTGATCGTCACCTTGTTGGCGATGATCGTGTCCGGCTTTGCGGGCAGGTTCGGCGCGACCACGGCGAGCAGGTTCGTATGGCCCTCCTTCTGATTCAGGAGTGCGCCCGCGAACGCTTCGCCGACCGGTCCGTCCTTTGGACCGATCAACAGATCGATGTGAGCAACTTCGTTGCCTTCACCGACCAGGGACTCTCCAACCGACAGGCTCCTCGCCATGTGCCTTCCTCTCCTCGTGGTTCTCGCGGTTCCCAGGTCGCGCACGCGTCCTGGCACTAGGCGGGGCGCGAGTCTATCGGGCGGTGGCGTCCTGCGCAGGGCAGCGCGCCGGCCGGTCGCGGGTATGCTGCGGCGCGCGGATGCCTGAGCGCGCGGCGACCTGTGCCGGCTGCGGATGTGGATGCGACGACATCGAGGTCGCGGTGGCCGGCGAAGCGCTCGATCGGGCGACCGGGACCTGCCCGCTGGGCGACGAGTGGCTCGCCGAGCGGACCGGCGAAGCGCCGCCGCCGGCCCGGGTCCACGGCCGCGAGGTCGACTTCGCCGACGCGGTCGACGCGTCGGCCGCGATCCTCGGCGACGCCCGGCTTCCGCTCGTGTGCGGACTCGGCGCAACCGACCGTGACGGCCAGCGGGCCGCGGTGGCGCTCGCCGAGGCGATCGGCGCGGTGATCGATCCCGCCGGCTCCGCGGACGAGGGCGCCGCCGGCGCGGCGGCGCAGGCCATCGGGCTGAGCACGGCCACGTTCGGCGACATCCGCGACCGCGCCGAGCTCGTGGTGGTCTGGCGCGCCGACCCGATCACCTCGAATCCCCGGCTGCTGCCCCGCCTCCGGCTCGATCGCGCGGGCCGCGCCGCCGAGCGCACGCTGGTGGTCGTCGACGGCCGGCGCACGGCGACCGCCGAGGAGGCGGACGAGCTCATCGAGCTGCCGCTCGGGCTCGACTTCGAGGCGCTGTGGGCGATGCGCGCTCTGGCACGCGACGTCCCGCTCGATCGCGATCTCGCTGCGCGGCTCCCGCTGGACGCCCTCGAGCGGCTCGCCGGTCGCCTTCGCGCGTGTACCTACGGAGCGGTGCTTCACGGCCCCGCCGAGTACCCGAACGCGCTGGCGCTGCAGGCGCTCGTGCGCGACCTGGCCCGCGTCGCGCACGTCGTCGCGCTGCCGCTGCGGCGGGAGGGGAACGCACGGGGCGCCGAGGACGTGCTCGCCTGGCAGACCGGCTACCCGACCGCCGTGAGCTTCACCCGCGGGCACCCGCGAGCGGGCCGCGGCGAGTTCAGCGCCGTGGGTCTGCTGGAGCGCGGCGAGACCGACGCGGCGCTGATCGTGGGCTTTGACGCGCTCCGCCACCTCCCGCCGTCGGCCGCCGACCACCTGCGCCGCATCCCGACGATCGTCGTCGATTCCCGCCCGACCGAGACGGCCGGGGCCGCCCACGTCGCGTTCGCGACGGCAGCCGCCGGCGTGCACCGCGAGGGCACCGTCCACCGCATGGACGGGGTTCCCGTGCCGCTCCGCGCGCCGCTCGCATCCGAGCGGGCCGGAGACGGGGAGGTGCTCGCCGCGATCGAGGCGCGCATCGCCCCGGACGAGGAGACGTAGCGCCGGATGCTGCGCATCGCGCAGGGGCGTGTCTACGATCCGGCGAACGGCATCGACGGCGAGGTGCGCGACGTCTGCCTGGACGGCGGCACGGTGGTCGACGACCTACCCTCGGACGCGCCGCGCATCGACGCCCGCGGCATGGTCGTGATGCCGGGCGGTGTGGACATCCACGCCCACATCGCCGGGCCGGCGGTCAACGCGGCCCGAAAGCTCTCCCCGGAGGAGCACCGCGGCGACGTGCTCGACCGCACCGCGGTCACCCGCTCGGGCACGGGCGGGACGGTGCCGTCGACCTTCGCCACCGGATACCGCTACGCGCTGCTCGGCTACACGACCGTCGTCGACGCCGCCACCCCGCCGCTCGCGGCACGCCACACGCTCGCCGAGCTGCGCGACACGCCGATCGTCGACGCCGCGTTCCTCGTCCTGATGGGCAACAACCTGCCGCTGTTCGAGCTGATCCGCCAGGGCGGCCCCGTGAGCGAGACCGTCGCGTGGTGGCTGGAGGCCACCAGCGGCTACGGCGTCAAGCTGGTCAACCCGGGCGGGGTCGAGATGTGGAAGCACGGCAACCGCAACGTGACCTCGCTCGACGACGAGGTGGAGGGGCTGGGGGTCACCCCGCGGCGCGTCCTGGAGGCGATCGCCACCGCTGTGGACGAGCTGGGCCTCCCCCACCCCGTCCACGTTCACTGCAACAACCTCGGCGTGCCGGGCAACTTACGCACCACGCTCGACACGCTCGAGGCCCTGCAGGGAAGGCGGGCCCACCTCGCCCACCTGCAGTTCCACGCGTACGGCGGGACACCCGGCAAGCGGCCCCGCTCGCGTGCTCCCGAGCTGGTCGAGCACCTCGACGCGCATCCCGAGCACAGCGCCGACGTCGGCCAGGTGATGTTCGGGCCCGCGACGACGATGACCGCAGACGCGCCAGTCTCGGCCATGCTGCGCGAGGTCACCGGCGGCAAGTGGCTGAACGCCGACCTCGAGGCCGAGACCGGGTGCGGCATCGTGCCCCTCGCCTACCGCGAGCGCAACTACGTGCACGCGCTGCAGTGGGGCATTGGCCTGGAGCTGCTCCTGCTCAGCCGCGACCCCTGGCGGGTGGTGCTCTCGACCGACCATCCCAACGGCGGGTCGTTCCTGAGCTACCCCCGGCTCATCCGGCTGCTCATGGATCGCGAGTTCCGAAACGAGCAGATCGGCCGCGTCAACCAGAAGGCGATACGCCGCACCGTTCTGGGCGACGATCTGGACCGCGAGTACACGCTCGGCGAGATCGCGATCATTACCCGCGCCGGGCCGGCCAGGCTGCTCGGGTTGGCCGCGAAGGGGCATCTCGGGGTAGGCGCCGATGCCGACGTGACGGTCTACAGCGAACACGAGGACCGCGAGGAGATGTTCGCCAGGCCCCGCTTCGTCATCAAGGGCGGGCGGGTGATCGTGGAGGACGGCGAGCTGCGCGAGGCACCGGCGGGCGACCTCCTGCGCGTCGCGGCGGACCAGGACGAGGCGATCGAGCGCACGCTGCGGCCGCTGTTCGAGGAGCACTACAGCGTGCAGCTCGCGAACTATCCCGTGCGCGAGCCGTGGCTGCTGGAGCGCGCTCGCAGGATCCCCGTCGGGGGCGAGCGATGAGGCTGTCCGAAACCGAGGTCGTCGACACCTTCGCCGAGGCCTTCCCGATGTGGGGCGCGCGGATCGTCATCACCGCGGAGAGCCCCGCGTGGGCACATGAGGCCGCCCGCTCGCTCACCGGCTTCGCCACCTCGGTGATCGGGTGCAAGTGCGAGGCCGGCATCGAGGGCGAGCTCGATTCCGCCGAGACGCCCGACGGCCGGCCCGGAACCAGCGTGCTGCTGTTCGCGAACGATCGCGAGGGGCTCGCCAAGCGGCTGGTGGAGCGAGTCGGCCAGTGCGTGCTGACCTGTCCCACCACGGCCTGCTTCAACGGGCTGGACGGCGAGGAGACCGTCGACGTCGGCGGGCAGCTGCGCTTCTTCGGCGACGGGTACCAGGCCAGCAAGGTGCTCGACGGCCGCCGCTACTGGCGCGTGCCGGTGATGGAGGGCGAGTTCCTGGTCGAGGAGCGCTTCGCGGTCGCCGAGGGAGTGGCCGGCGGGAACATCATCGTGCTCGGGCGCGAAGTATCCGACGCGCTGCGCGCGACGGAGGCGGCGGCCGCGGCGATGCGCGCCGTGCGCGGCGCGATCCTGCCGTTCCCGGGCGGCATTGCCCGTAGCGGCAGCAAGGTCGGCTCACGGTACAGCGGCCTGATGGCCTCGACCAACGACGCGCTGTGCCCGAGCCTCCGTGCGCAGGTCTCGCACACCGACGTGCCGGCGGACGTCGGCTCCGTATTCGAGATCGTCATAGACGGCCTCACCGTCGAGGCCGTTCGCGAGGCCATGGCCCGAGGCCTCGAGGCAGCCGCCGGGGAGGGGGCCCGCCAGGTGACGGCCGGCAATTACGGCGGCAACCTGGGGCCGTTCCACATCGACCTGCGCGGCCTGGTACCAGGCCTGCGGGACTAATGCCCCTGACCCTCACGCTGCGCGAGCCGCCGACGGTGCCACTCGAGACCGAGGGCCTCACTCCGGATCTCCTCGCGGGTCGCCGCCGCGGGGAGATAGAGGAGCTCATCGTCTGGCACGGCAACGAGCGGGCGCGGCTCGCCGACTTCTTCGCCGTCTCGGGCGACGGGGACGAGGAGCTGCGTGTCGAGGGCGACCTGGGGCGCGTCAAGTTCCTCGGGGCGGGCATGACCGCCGGCCGGCTGGTCGTCGCGGGCGATGCCGGGATGCACACGGGCGCGGGGATGCGCGGAGGCGAGCTGATAATCGAGGGCGACGTGGGCGACTTCGCCGGCACGGGCATGCGCGGCGGGCGCCTCGTCGTGCGCGGCTCGGCCGGTCAACAGATCGGCGGGGCCTACCCGGGCGAGCGCGCTGGAATGCGGGGCGGCGAGATCCTCGTCCACGGCGACGCCGGCGACCAGGCCGGCGGCGGCCTTCGCCGCGGGCTGATCGCCGTCGCGGGGCGCCTGGGCGACGCCGCCGGGTTGCGCATGCTGGCGGGCACCATCGTCGCTCTCGGCGGCGCCGGTGCCGCGCCGGGCGCAGGCATGCGGCGCGGCACGCTCGTGTCGATGTCGGACGTGGAGCTCCTGCCCACCTTCGCCCGGGCGACCTCCTACCGCCCGCCCTTCCTGCGCATGTACCTGCGCCACCTACGCGAGCTCGGCCTTCCTCTGACCGACGAGCAGATCGAGGGCCGCTACGCACGCTGGTCCGGCGACGCCCTCGAGCTGCAGCGCGGCGAGATCCTGATCTACGAGGGCGGTCGGTAGCGCTACCGGTGCGCGGCGGCCAGGTCGCGATCGGCCCCGAGCGTGCCGCCGACGGTCTCGAGCAGTGGGCGTGCCTTCAGCAGCATCTCCTCGAGCTCCGCGTCGGGGTCGGACCCGGCGACGATCGCGCCGCCCGCGCCGATCGTCAGGCCCCCCGGCGAAGCCACGAGCGTGCGGATGACGACGCTGAGATCGGCGGTGCCGTTGACCGAGAAGAACCCGAGCGCGCCGGAGTAGGCGCCGCGCGGGCGACGCTCCACGCGGTCGATGATCTCGAGCGTTCGGAGCTTCGGGGCCCCGGTCATCGAGCCGGCGGGGAAGGCCGCGCGCACGCAGTCGATGGCGTCGGCGCCCTCGCGCAGGCGGCCGCGGACCACCGTCACCATCTGATGCACGGTGGCGTACGGCTCGACGACCATCAGGCCCGGGACCTCCACCGTGCCCAGCGCGGAGACCCGGCCGAGATCGTTGCGGACCAGGTCGGCGATCATCAGGTTCTCGGCGCGCGTCTTCTTGTCGCGGCGCAGCTCCGCCGCCCGGCAGGCGTCCTCGTACGGCTCCGCCACCCGGGCCGCGGTCCCCTTCATCGGGCGCGACTCCACGACGCGCATGCGATCCACCCGCAGGAAGCGTTCCGGCGACGAGCTCAGCACCGACACGTCGCCCAGCCGCAGCAGCGCGGCGAACGGCGCCGGGTTACGCGCCCGGAGCGCACGGTAAGCCGGCACGGGGTCGAGGCCTTCCTCGCTGCGGAGCTCCGTGGTCAGGCAGACCTCGTAGGTCTCGCCCTCGAAGATCTCGCGCCGGCAGGCGGCGATGTTGTCCAGGTACGCGTCCGGGGAATCGCGCAGCTCGAAGCGCAGTGTGCCGGGCGGCGCCGGTGGCGGCGGCAGGGGCGGGGGCTCTTCAGCAATCCCGCGCAGCCGCTCCGCGGTCGCCGCCAGCCAGGCGTCGGCCGCCTCCGTGCCGCCGGCCTCGGCGAGCGCGAGCAGGTACACGCGGCGCTCTTCGTGGTCGAAGGCGATCAGCCGGTCGCATAGAGCGAGCGCCGCGTCCGGCAGCGGCGAGGCGTGCACCGGCCGGGCTCCGCACTCGGCCTTCAGCTCGAAACCGAGATAGCCGGCGAAGCCACAGGTGAAGTCGAACGGCAGCTCGGGGGCGTCGGTCTGCAGGCGCGCCAGCCGGTCCCGCAGGTAGTCGAGCACGCTCACGTTCCGCACCTCGCGCCCCGCGGCGCGCTCGACGGTAAGCGTCCGCGTCTCGACGTCGTAGCGAACGACCTCGCCGAGCGGACCCTCGGGTGCGCCCACGAACGAGAAGCGGGCCACGCCCGGGCCGGCGGTCGCGCTGTCGAGCCATATGGCGTGGTCGCGGTCGGCGTAGAGCGCACCGAACACTGCTTCGGGCTCGCACCAGGTGTCGACCCGCAGATGGTGGATGCGCGCGCCCGTCGGCTCGGCACGGCCCGCCCGCTGCGGCGGCCGGGCGGGACGGTGTGGGGGCGGCGCTCGTCGCGCGCGGGTGAGGTCGCGGAAGTTCTCCACGATGCGGCGTCCATGCCGGGTGCTCACCGACTCGGGATGGAACTGAACGCCGAACAGCGGGCGCTTGCGGTGCTCGAGCGCCATGATCACGCCGTCCGGGGTCCAAGCGGTGACGCGCAGATCGGCGGGCACTGCGCCGACCACCAGCGAGTGGTAGCGCACCGCAAGGAAGCCCTGCGGGATCCCGGCGAAGAGCACGCTCTCGTCGTGGTGGATCGGGCTCAAGCGCCCGTGCATGACCTCCGGGGCGTGCTCCACCGTACCGCCCTCGACGTGGCCGAGTGCCTGGTGGCCTAGGCACACGCCGAGCACCGGCACCTCGGCGTGACGAAGCGCATCCAGGGAGAGGCCGACGTCGCGAGGGTGCTCCGGTCGGCCCGGACCGGGCGAGATCACCACGTTGTCGAAGCCCAGGGCGACGAGCTCACTCCACGAAAGCTCGTCGTTGCGCACGACCACCGGCTCGCTGCCGCTCACCTCGCCCAGCAGGTGGAAGAGGTTGAATGTGTAGGAGTCGTAGTTGTCGATCAGCAGCGTGCGCAACCCGACCCATATTGTCGCGCCCGCGGGGCGCCGGTGACGGAGCGCCGATTGAACGTCGCGGTTCTGGGCTCGACGGGCGGCTGGCACGCTCGTCGGCTGGAGCGAGCGCTGACCGCGCGCGGCCACGAGTGCAGTTTCGCGCCGGTCACGCGGATGGTGGGCCGCGTCGAGGGCGGCCTCGGCGTGCGTTCGCGCGAGCTGGCGCTCGACGGCTGCGACGTCGTGCTAGTGCGCGGCATCCCGCGCGGCTCGCTCGAGCAGGTCGTCTTCCGGGTGGACGTGCTGCACGCGCTCGCCGCCGCCGGCGTGCGTGCGGTCAATAGCGCGCACGCGATCGAGCGGACCGTCGACAAGTTCCTGGCCTCGACGCTGCTGGCCCGGGCGGGCCTGCCCACTCCGCGCACGATCGCCTGCGAGCGGCCCGACGACGCCCTCGCGGCGTTCGCCGAGCTCGGCGGTGACGTGATCGTGAAGCCGCTGTTCGGCTCGATGGGATTCGGCATGGTGCGAGTGGACGATCCGGACGTGGCCGAGCGGGTATTCCGCGCGCTCGAGCTCGAGCGCGCCGTGTACTACCTGCAGGAGACGCTGCCGCACGCCGGCCGCGACGTGCGAGCGCTGGTCGTCGGCGACCAGGTCGTCGCCGCGATCGAGCGCAGTGGCGAAGGCTGGCGCACGAACCTCGCGCGGGGAGGGCGGGCGCGGCCGATCGAGCTCGAGGCGCAGCAGCAGCGCCTTTGCGTGTCGGCGGTGGCCGCCCTCGGCGCCGACTACGCCGGCGTCGATCTCCTTCCGGCGCTCGACGGACGCGATTACGTGCTCGAGATCAACGGGATCCCCGGCTGGCAGGGCGTCGAGCGGGCGACGGGGATCGACGTGGCGGCCGCGCTCGCTGCGCACCTGGAGACCGTGGTTGGCTGAGCGAGCGGAGCTCCGCGCGCCCGATGCCGCCGCGGTGTATGGCGGTGGCGACGAGCGCGCCGCCCGCACCCGCTTCGGCCAGCGCGCGCAGGTCGGCCCCGTCGCGCACGCCGCCGGCAGCCAGCAGATCGAGCTCGGGAAAACGGACATGGAGCTCGCGCACCAGGGCGACGTCGGGGCCCGCACCGGACCCCACGCGCGCGAGGTCGAGCACGATCACCTCGGGCACGCCGGAAGGCCCGAGCCGCGCCAGCGCCTCGGCCGCCCCGAGCCCGGCGAGCCCGGGGTCGGGCGAGAGCACGCGGCGCGCACGGAGGTCGAGGCTGAGCACGAGCGGAGCGTCCGGGAGCTCCGTCCGCAAGCGGTCGAGCGCGGCCCGGCCGGCGAGCGTCTCGGTGCCGACCACGACGCGGGCCACACCCAGCTCGAGCAGCGGCCGGACCGCGGCGGCGTCGGCCGCGCCGGCGTCAACCATCACCCGCGCATCGGGCGCCAGAGCGGCTAGGACGTCGTGGTGCGGCGGCCCGCCGGTGATCGCGTCGAGATCGGCGACATAGAGCTCGTCGAGCCCGAGCGCGTCGCGGACGGCGCGGGCGACCCGGACCGGGTCGGAGCCGGAGACGATCTCACTGCGCAGAGGGCGGTAGCGTTCGCGCTCCCCGCGCACGGCGTGCACGGCGGCTCCACTCTTCAGATCGATGACCGGGATCACTCGCATGGCCTGGGAGGGTCGCGCATGGGCGGCGTGATCGGCCTCGACGTGGGCGGGGCCAACACCAAGGCGGCGTGGCGGAACGGGGCCGAGCGGCGCGCCGTCTCGCGGCCGTTCGAGGTCTGGCGCGACCGCGACGCGCTCGCGGCGGTGCTTCGGGAGGTGGTCTCCGCCGCGGCGCCGGAGCCCGTGGAGGCGGTGGCGCTCACCACGACCGCGGAATTGTCGGACGCCTTCCGCACCAAGCGCGAGGGCGTGGAGTTCGTGCTCGACGCCGCCGAGGCGGCGTTGGGCGGTTCCGCGCTACTTGCCTTCACGACCGCCGGAGAGGTGATCCCCCTTGCGGAAGCGCGGGCGCGCGCACCGGAGGTTGCTGCCGCCAACTGGATGGCGAGCGCGCTGGCGGTTGCCTCGGCGCACCCGGACGCCCTGATGATCGACGTCGGCAGCACCACGACCGACGTCGTTCCGATCGCGGCCGGTCGGGTGGTCGCCACCGGCCGCACCGACCTCGATCGGCTGCTGGCGGGCGAGCTCGTCTACACCGGCGCGCTGCGCACCAACCTCGCGGCGATCGCGCCGCGGGTGCTCGTGCGCGGCGGCTGGTGCCCCGTGGCCTCCGAGCTGTTCGCGATCAGCGCCGACGTGCACCTGATCCTCGGCCACCTCGAGACGGGCGCGTACACGTGCGCCACCCCGGACCGGCGCCCGGCGACCCTCGAGTTCGCGCGCGAGCGCGTGGCGCGGCTGGTGTGCGCCGACGCCGAGCAGATGGCATCGGAGGAGATCGATGCGATCGCCGCGTTCCTGCACGTCGAGCAGGTGCGCCAAGTCGAGGCGGCGGTCCGCCGGGTCAGCGGCCGCCTCGAGGGCGACGCGCCGGTGGTGCCGCTCGGCGCGGGGGCGTTCCTGGCGCGTGAAGCCGCCCAGCGCTTGGGGCGGGCGGTCGTCGAGCTGCCGTGGAGCGCGGCCGAGCGTGACGCCGCGCCCGCGGCCGCGCTCGCCGAGCTCCTGGCCGGCCGGCTGCGCCCGCAGTGCTGACCGTCGTCAAGGTTGGAGGCGGGCTCGCGCGCGAGGCGGGCGACGGCGCGCTGCGGACGCTGTGCCGCGTGATCTGCGACGCCGGCGCCCGCCACCCGCTGCTCGTCGTGCCGGGCGGCG
>Ga0081538_10000129_pt1 | contig 77457 bp, 82 predicted proteins | sample TabmetS5T2R1_FD_71022 | JGI IMG/M metagenome (GOLD analysis project Ga0081538, IMG submission 71022) | Tabebuia heterophylla rhizosphere microbial communities from the University of Puerto Rico - S5T2R1 | ecosystem: Host-associated > Plants > Roots > Rhizosphere ... | reverse complement strand
GCGCGTGCTACGCGTCAACCCACACGGCGACACGACCGTGCTCGCCGACCGCTACGAGGGGAAGCGGCTGAACAGCCCCAACGACCTCGTCTACCGCTCGGACGGCACGCTCTTCTTCACCGACCCGCCCTTCGGGCTGCCGGATCCCTCCGAGAGCGACCTCGGCTTCGCGGGCGTCTACCGCGTCGCCGGCGGGCGAGTCGAGCTCGTCACGGACGAGCTGGAGGGGCCGAACGGCATCGCTCTCTCGCCCGACGAGCGCCACCTCTACGTCGGCAACTGGCAGGACGACCGCAAGATCGTCTGGCGGCACGACCTCCAAAGCGGCGGGGGCGAGGTCTTCTTCGACATGACCGAGGCGCCCGGCGAGGACGCGATCGACGGCATCAAGGTCGACCGGGACGGCGACCTCTGGGTCTGCGGCCCGGGCGGCATCTGGGTGCTCTCGCCCGAGGGCGAGCACCTCGGCACCCTGCGTCTCCCCGAGGTGCCGCACAACCTCGCCTGGGGCGACGAGGACGCCCGCGGGCTCTACGTCACCGCCGAGACCGGCGTCTACCGCCTGCGCGTCGGCGTCCCCGGCATCCGGCCCGAGTGAGAAAGGACACGCCATGCTGAAGAACCTGAACGAAGGCGACACCTTCCCCGACTACGAGCTTCCGGACGAGAACGGCGTCATGCACCGGCTCTCGGAGCTCCAGGGCGGGAACCCGCTCGTACTCCAGCTCGGCCGCGGCGAGCACTGCCCGCGCGAGCGGCAGCATCACCGCGAGCTGCTCAAGTTCCACGAGTGGTGCGGAGTGCTCGAGAGCGAGCTCGTCACCATCCTGCCGAACGACCTCCACGACGTCCTCAAGCTGAAGATGACGACGGGGGCGCACTGGACCTTCCTCGCCGACCGCGAGCTGAAGGTGCGCTCCGAGCTCGGGATCGAGGAGTACGTCGACGACCATCACACCGCTTCGGTTCCACACACGGTCGTGCTCGCGCCCGGCCTGAAGATCTTCAAGGTCTACGTGGGCTTCTGGTTCTTCGGCAGGCCCTCGGTCTACGACCTCTGGACCGACCTGCGCGAGCTGCGGCGCGAGCACGAGTACAACTTCGACCCGCTCGCGCCCGGCGTCCGGGAGGAGTGGAAGCGCCGGCATCCCGTGCGGACGGCGGCCCGGGCGAAGAAGGCCAAGGCTTCGGCGCCGAAGCGCCGCGGCGCCAAGCGTCCGGTCGCGGCGGGAAGGAGCACACGATGACAGGTCTGCGGACTCTCACTGCCGGCCTGGCCGCCGGGCTCGTCGGGACGACGGCGATGACCGCCCTCCAGGAGGTCATGGCCGCGCGCCGCCGCCGCGCTCGCGGGGCTACGGGCGGGAACGGCTCGGGGCCGGACGATCCCTGGGCGAGGGCCCCGGCGCCCGCCCAGCTCGCGCGCATCGTGGTCCGGGGTGCGACGGGCCGCGACGTCCCCGCCGAGAGGATCCCACTCTTCACGAACGCGGTCCACTGGGGCTACGGGACCTCCATGGGCGTCCTCTATGGGATCGTCCAGCGCACGCGCGAGGGGAGCCCGCTCGTCCGTGGCCCGCTCTTCGGGCTCGGCGTCTGGGCCTCCTCGTACGCCACCCTCGTCCCGCTCGGCCTCTACAAGTGGCCCTGGCACTACCGCGCAGGGGCGATCGCGAAGGACTTGTCGTACCACCTGGTCTACGGCTCCGGCGTCGCCGCCGGCTACCGGCTCGCGGGAAGGAGCGGACGATGAGCGAGCGCTTCGACGTCGTCATCGTCGGGGCCGGCCCCGGCGGCGAGGTCGCCCTCAACACGCTGGCCAAGCAAGGCGCGAGCATCGCGCTCGTCGAGGAGGAGCTGATCGGCGGGGAGTGCACCAACTGGGGCTGCATTCCCTCCAAGACCCTGCTTCGCCCCACCGAGCTCCAGGGGAAGTCCATGCGCGCGGCGGGGATCACGACGCCCGCCCTCGAGTGGCCGCACCTGTCCGACTACCGCGACTACATGGTCTCCAACCACGACGACAGCGGAAAGGTGGCGCGGTACGAGGAGCGCGGCATCACCGTGGTGAAGGAACGCGGCTGCCTCACCGGGCCGGGTCGCGTCGATGCGGGCGGCCGCCTCCTCGAAGCCGATGCCGTCATCCTCGCCACCGGCGCCGAGGCCGTGATCCCGCCGATCCCGGGGCTCGCCGAGGCCGGCTACTGGACGAACCGGGAGGCGACTGCCCTCACCGAAATCCCGGAGGGCGCAGTCGTCGTCGGCGGCGGGGCCGTCGGGATCGAGCTCGCGCAGTTCCTCGCCCGCTTCGGCTCCTCGGTCACCCTCGTGCAAGGTGCGGAGCGGCTCGCCGAGCGCGAAGCGGCAGAAATCGGCGAGGCGCTCGCGGAGATCCTCCGGGAGAACGGCATCGACGTGCGCCTGTCCGCCCGGGCCGACTCGGTCCGCATCGAGGACGGGCTCCGGGTCGTCACCCTCGCCGACGGCGACGAGGTCTCGGGCACCGTCGTCATCGTCGCCACCGGACGCCGCCCGCGGACCCGAGGGCTCGGGCTCGAGACGGTCGGGATCGAGCCGACCCGTCGCGGCATCGAGGTCGACGAGCGCTGTCGCGCGGCAGAGGGCGTTTGGGCGGTCGGCGACGTGACCGGCGTCGCCGCGTTCACGCACGTGGCCAAGTACCAGGGTCGGATCGCCGCCATGGACATCCTCGGCGACCCCGTCCGGGCGGACTACCGCGCCGTCCCGCGGGTCACGTTCACCGACCCCGAGGTCGCAGCCGTCGGGCTGACGACCGAGGAGGACGCCCGCGCCCAGGGGATCGAGGCGGCGAGCGTCACGCTCGACCTGCCGACGTCCATCGCCCGCCCCTACACATTCGAGGAGGATCCGCGCGGCGTCTTCGGCATCGTCGCCGACCTGGAGCGGCAGCTCCTCGTGGGCGCCTGGGCGGTCGCTCCGCTCGCCGGCGAGTGGATCCACCAGGCAGTGCTCGCCATTCGCGCAGAGATCCCCATCCCGGTCTTGAAAGACACCATCGCGCAGTTCCCCTCCTTCAGCGAGGCGTTCGGCACCGCCCTCCGCTCGCTACCCGACGCTCGCGACGAGATGATGGAGCATCGTGCGCATCCGCTCATGACATCGGAGGCGGTGGCGAGCAGGAGATGATGTCGCGGACAAGGAGGAATAGGTGTGGCGACCGAGCTGAACCGTGACGAGTACGGCGTCATCAGGCACTACCCGGAGGAGGGAATTCTCGAGCTCGAGTGGCTCGAAGCGTCCGCCAACATGACGGACGACGACTTCAAGCGCTCGATGCAGCGTTTTGCGAAGCTCGCCGGCGACCACGCGACGCCATGCTTGCTCGTCGACGTGACGAAGTTCAAGCATTCGATGGGTGAGGGCGTCGGTGCCTGGCGTGACGAATACATCATCCCTGCCTACAACGCGGCTGGGGTGGAGAAGTTCGCGTTCCTCTTTCCCGCCGGCGCAGCCGGCACGGTTGAGGAGGGGAACGCACCGGCGAAGGAGCCACCAGGTGAGTTTCCAACGGGGTACTTCGCTGAGCGGCGAAACATCGAGGAGTGGTTCCGCCGGCCATAGCGGTCTCGAAGACCGCAATTCACCATTCCGGCGATCGAGGGTTCGAATCCTCCGGGAACAGCTGCGCGCCGTGCGCGCAAGCCCACGCAGCTGACTGCTGAGCGTCGCGGACGTCCTTCCGGCCCAAAACATTAGGGGCCTGGTTCGGGGGGCTCCCCGACGCGACGGCCACGTCGCGAACGTACGGTCGGGTCAGCTCATGAGGAGGAGTCGTGAAGAGACCCAGGCTTGAAAGCCAAGAAACGACGCGTGTTGATCCGAGAACCCATCCGGGAGCGCAACCCGTATCGGGGCGGCTGGCCCGTCTTGCCGATCTCGCCTATCGCCGCCGCGGCCGGGTGGTGCTCGCCTGGATCGCGCTCGTTGCAGCGGTCGTGGCCATCGCTCCCCGCGTGGCCGGGGAGTTTTCGTCCGAGTTCGCCACCGCGGGCTCGGAGTCGGAAGCGGCGGCCGACCTGATCGCCGAGCGCTTCCCCGGTACCTCCGGTGACACGATCGAGGTGGTCTGGCAGGCGGAGGCCGGTGCCCGCGACCCGGCTGTACTCGGCCGCGTCGAGCGCTTCCTCCAGCAGGCGGAGGGCCTCGACGGTGTCGCCTCGGCTCAGGCTGCGCGCGTGTCGCGTGACGGGACGATCGCCCTCGCCCGCCTCGAGCTCGACCGCCGCGCGCTCGACGTGCCGGACGAGACGAGTACAGGCCTGATCGAGCTCGCGGAGCAGGCAAGCGGCCAGGACCTCCGGATCGAGCTCGGCGGGCCGCCGATTCGAAACGCGCAGGAGGGTGGGAGTCCCGAGGTCGTTGGGCTGATCGCTGCCGCGATCATCCTCCTCGTCGCCTTCGGATCGGTCATCGCGGTTGGGCTACCGATCGCGGTCGCGCTCTTCGGGCTCGCGCTCTCGGTGCTGCTGATCGGCGTGCTGGCCGCGCTCATCGACGTGCCCGGCTTCGCGACTGCGATCGCCGGTGTCGTAGGGATCGGGGTCGGGATCGACTACTCACTCCTGATCCTGACCCGCTTTCGCTCCGCGCTTGCTTCGGGCAGCGACCCCCGCACGGCTCTCGTCGAGGCAGTCACCACCGCCGGCCGCAGCGTTCTCGTCGCCGGAACGACCGTGGTCATCTCCTTCCTCGGCCTCTTCCTGCTGGGGGTCTCCTTCCTCTACGGCGTCGCCCTCTCGGTGAGCCTCGCCGTCCTGATCGTCATGGCCGCCTCGGTCACGCTCCTGCCGGCGCTGCTCGCCCTTGCCGGCCACCGCGTCAACCGGCTCCACATTCCCGGGCTGGGGCGGGCGCCGTGCCGGGACGGTGGGATGATGGCCGGTCGCTGGAGTCGCTTCATTCAGCGCCGTCCGTGGCCGGCAGCGACGGTCGCGGCGGTCGTCCTGATCGCGCTCGCCGCTCCCGCCCTCGGCCTACGCTTCGGCTTCCCCGACGCCGGCAACGACCAAGCGGGAACCACGACTCGCGCCGCCTACGAGCTCGTCAGCCGCGGCTTCGGTCCCGGGGCGAACGGGCCGCTCCTTCTCGCCGCCGACCTGCCGGCCGCCGGAGCGGACGACGAGCTCACGGGGCTTGTCGAACGTCTCCGCGCCGAGCCCGGCGTCGCCTTCATCGGCGAACCGAGGACGAACGGCGTCGGGGATGCCGCGCTCCTCGCCGTCGTGCCGACGAGCCCGCCGCAGGATGAAGCGACGACTGAGCTCGTGCACCGCCTGCGCGAGGACGTCCTTCCCGCGATCGAGACGGGCGGCCTCGAGGTGCACGTCGGTGGCCTTACCGCATCGGTCGTCGACCAGAGCGACCTCGTCGGCTCACGCTTGCCGCTCTTGATCGGCGCCGTCGTCGGTCTCTCATTCCTCTTCCTGCTCGTTGCCTTCCGCTCACCGCTGATCGCGCTCAAGGCGGGCGTCATGAACCTGCTCGCGGTCGGCGCTGCCTACGGCGTGCTCGCGCTCGCCGCCGAGGGGGGCTGGTTCGGGCAGCTGCTGGGCATCGACTCCGAAGCGCCCGTGCCGCCGTTCATGCCCGTGATGATGTTCGCCGTCCTCTTCGGCCTCTCGATGGACTACGAGGTCTTCCTGATCTCGCGCATGCGCGAGGAGTACCTCGCCCACGGCGAGACCAGCCGCGCAGTCACCGCCGGGCTTGCCAAGACGGCCCGCGTGATCACGGCGGCCGCCGCGATCATGGTCGCCGTCTTCCTCGCCCTCGCCGTCAGCGATGAGATCTTCCTCAAGCTGCTCGGCGTCGGAATGGCGACGGCGATCCTCCTCGACGCCACCGTCGTCCGAATGGTGCTCGTGCCCGCGCTCATGCAGCTCTTCGGCCGAGCCAACTGGTGGATCCCGCCCTGGCTCGACCGGAAACTGCCGCGCCTCGACCTCGACGCACGCCGCCCGCCGGCCACGCCTGTCACGGAAAGGGCCTGAGGGGAGGCGACGTGAAGACCCGACCTCCGCGAGAACGCCCGAGACGCAGCCGCCACGCCTCGTGGTCCAGGGCGTCCAGCCCTAGCCCACGGCCGCTCAGCGGCCGTCAAGGCGAGACGCAGCACAGATCAACACGGGCGGATGGCGCCAAGCGACTGATCCTGCTGATTGCCGCCGTCGTGTGTCTCCTCGTCGCGCTTCCGCTCGTCGCGGAGGGAGAAGACGCCCTCAGGGCGACCAGCAAGCCTGGGGCCCGACTCGCGCCGTCGCCACGGCTTCGGGGTCCGGTGAGCCGCGACGAGAGTCGCGCGATCGCGCGGTAGCGTTCCTCGCTGCGGGTGGGCTCCTGACGCTGGGCGGTACCGCCCTGATCCTCGCCCTCGCCGCAACGCGTGCCTCGACTCCAGTTAGTTCCGCACAGGCGCATGGTCAGCATCACCCGGCTCGACGACGACGAACTGGCCCATCATTCCCCGGTCTTCGTGCTGGAGGACGTGGCAGTGATACATGAAGGGAACGGTTGGGTCGAGGCGGTCCGGAGATCGGAGGACGAGCCGCACCGTCTCGCCCGGCGGTACATAGACCGTGTCCTTCCATCCGCTGAGCTCTGCCGGCAGGCCCTCGCCGTCTTCGAGGACGCGGAAGCTGACGCCGTGGGGGTGGAAGCTGTGCGGCGTACCCGATGCGTTGTGCACCTCCCAGATTTCCGTCGAGTCGACCTCGACCACCTCGTCGATCCGGCCCACGTCGAGGTCCTTGCCGTCGATCGACGTGCCGTCAAGCTCGAATCGGCGGGTGCGCACGGCATCTTCCTCGCGGAGGTACTCGTGTTCGGAGAGTCGCGCAGGCACTTCCGGGGAGGGCGCCAGGATCGGGGCGGCGTGGATCTGGAGGAGATCGAAGCGGTCGTCGCCGCCCGCGAAGCGGCCCTCGAGGAAGTTGGTGCCGAGGTCGGGCTCGAAGCTGCGGAGCACAACCTCCTCGCCTTCGTCGAAGGCGGCGACGATCTCGGCTCGCTCGCCGGGCGAGAGCTGGATACGGCTCAGCGGCTCCGGCGTCTCCAAGAGGCCGCCGTCGGTCGCGATGAGGTCGAACTCACGGCCGTCGACGAAGCCGACGTTGTAAACGCGCGCATCGGAGGCATTGAGCAGCCGAAGGCGGATGCGTTCGTGCTGGACTCGGAGGTAGGGGTCGTAGGTCCCGTTGACGAGAATCGTGTCGCCGAGCCGTCCGGTCGGGCTGATGATTCTCTCCGAGAGGTCGAGCGATCCGTCGTCGTTTAGGCGCTTGTCCTGGATGATCAGCGGGATGTCGTCGACGCCGTACGTATCGGGCAGCGGCAGGGCGTCGGCCCGAGGATCGTCGACGATGAACATCCCGGCGATTCCGCGATAGACGTGGTCGGCGGTCTCGCCGTGCGGATGGGGGTGATACCAGAGCGTGGCAGCCGGCTGATCGATCTGCCAGCCCGGCCTCCACGTCTCCCCCGGCCCGATCGCCTGGTGTGGCCCGCCGTCGGCGACGGCCGGGAGGTGCATGCCGTGCCAGTGGATCGTCGTCTGCTCCGGAAGCTCGTTCCGCACCCGGACCTCGATGCGATCGCCGTGCTCGACGCGCAGCGTCGGGCCGAGGTAGGAGCCGTTAGCTCCCCAGGTCTCGGCCTGCTTGCCGGGAACGAGCTCGCTCCGGCCCGTCCGCAGCTCCAGGTCGAAGACGAGGCGGCCATGTTCCTCGCGCGACGCGAGGAGCGGCAGGATCTCGAGCTCGTTCTCGAACTCGAGCGTGCCAAGATTGCTCGTGTCGGCACGGGCGTAGAGGACGGCGCCGCCGCCCGCAATACCCACCACGACGAGGGCCGCGGCGGCGAGGACGGCGAGCAGCGCCCGTTTCATCGCTGCCCGCTGCCGTTCCACTCGGTTGTCACCGAGAGCCTGTTGGCTCCGCCGTCGACCGCGATGTCGTAACGCTCGACCGCGTTCTCACCGCCAAGGCTCGCGAGCCGTACTTGACCGCCGACAGCGCCGAAGTGCTCGTCGTCGAGGGTCAATTTGCTCGCGCCGCCCCCGACCCGAACGCGCGCCGGGACGCCGGCGGGACGGCGAAAGTTGACCTTGCTGGCACCTCCGCGGATGCGAACGGAGACCGCGCCGGCGGGCTCCGGTAGCGTGACCTCCACGTCGCTCGCTCCACCCATGATCTCGAGCGAGCGGAGTGGGAGCCCGCTCAGGTCGGCGGCGAGGTCGGACACACCTCCATCGACAAAGATCTCCCATGCGATGGACGGATCGAGACGGATCTCGCCCCGGCTGTGCCAAAACGGCGGCCCCCCGCGGAAGCGGGGATACCTCACCGTGACGGTGTCGTCGTCTTCGCGGATCGTCGGCTTGGGTCCATGGAAGATCGCGCTGTAGTGGCGCTCGCCCTCGACGCCGGCGCGGATCGTTACGTCGGCCGATCGGGGGACGAGGCGGAGCGTCGCAGTCTTCAGCTGAGTTTCGGTGGACATGGTCTCTCCTTTCGGGTGGTGGTTAGCCGGAGCTCTCCGCCGTCGCCGGCTCAAGGAGTGCCTCGGCTTCGGTCCCGGCCGCGCGCGCCGGGAGCAACAACATGGCGAGGGCGCTGAGCAGGTAGACGCCGACTTCGAACCAGAGCGCGCCTCGTAGGGCCTCGAGGAAGCCTTCTGTCGGGACGAGGTCGAAGTAGATGACGCCGATCAGGGCGACGCCGATGGCGCCGCCGAGTTGGAAGACGGTGTTGAGGACGCCGGAGGCGGCGCCGGCGTCGCGGGTCCCTACGCCTGCAAGCGTGACATCGACGAGGGTGGGAGCGACCATCCCCATGGCGACTCCGCCGAGCGCCAGGCTGGGTGCGAGCCACCAGGACGTGAGCTCGTCGCCGAGGTGGTCGACGGTGACGAGGACGCCCGCCATGGCAACGGCCATCACGAGCGCCCCGGCGACAGTGAGGCGACGACCGAGCCTGGGAGCGAGCTGCACCGAGGCGCCGGCCGCGGCCGCCAGGGCGAGCGACCAGGGCACGAAGGTCAGCGCGGTCCGAAGCGGCGAGAAGTCGAGGCCGACCTGCAGGGTTAGCGTCAGCACGAGGAAGAAGCTGACCACGCCCGAGAAGAAGGTGAGCGCCGCCAGGACACCGCCCGTGAAGGCCCGGTTCCGAAACAGGGTCAAGGGGACGAGCGGGGAGCCGCCACGGCGCCCGCGGCGCCTCTGGTGGGCGGCGAAGAGCGCAAGCACGGGCAGCGAGGCCGCCATGGAGGCGAATGTCCAAGCGGGCCAGCCAGCCTGGTGGCCTTGCACGAGCGGGTAGAGCAGCAGGAGCAGGGCGACGGAGACAAGGCCGACCCCGGCCAGGTCCAGCCGCGGCGGCTTCGCCTCACGGGTCTCGGGAACGAGCGCCAGGGCGGCCGCCAGCGTGAGGACGCCGACGGGGAGGTTGATCAGGAAGATCGTGCGCCAGCCGAGGCCGAAGAGGTCGGCCTGGACGAGCAAGCCTCCCAGCAAGGGACCGCTGACCGCCGCGATACCCACGAAGGCGCCGTACATGCCGTACGCCTTGGGGCGCTCCTCGGGCGGGAAGGTCGCCTGAATTGTCGACAGAATCTGCGGCATCATCAGCGCCGCCAACGCGCCCTGCGCAACGCGGGCAGCGATCAGCACCTCCGAGCTCCAGGCGAGTCCACAGAGCAGGGAAGCCAAGGTGAAGCCGGCGACCCCAAGCAGGAACATGCGCCGGCGGCCGTAGACATCACCGAGACGCCCGCCCGTGATCAGGCCCAAGGCGAACGCGAACGCGTACCCGGCGACCGTCCACTCGAGCGCGGCGGCGCTCGCGTCCAGATCCTCGCGGATCGTCGGCAAGGCGATGTTGACGATCGAGACATCGATCAAGTCCATCACCGCCGCGAGCAGAAGCACCGTCAAGGCCAGCCAGCGGCGCGGGTCGTACGAAGCGGACGCTGCTTCGGTGGAATGGGCGCTGGGCATCCGAATCTCCTTCGCTACGCGGCCGCCTGTAGGGCGGCGTGGGCATACGGGTGGTAGAGGACCTCGAGCGCGTTGTCGTCCTGCGCGTCGAGCGCGAACTGCTCTCCCGAGCGTGAGTCGCGGACCGTGACCGCGAGCCGGTTCTCGCGCGCGCTCCAGAGGAGGGTTACCTCGAGGCCCTCGCTCGCTCGATAGGCGAGCTCCCGGAAGTCCTTTTCAGTCGTACCGTTTGCCATCGCAACCGCCTCCTTTCGCACGCCGGAGGGAAGGCCATCGCCGGCTCCTCCCGAGGTCTCATCGCCGGACACGGTCGCACCGAGACGTTGCGGGAGGGTTGAAATCCGGTTGCGTCCTTCGCAACAGCGAGGGCAGCCGTTCGTCCTGAAGCGCGGTACGATCACGCCGAGGAGGTGCGGGGACGGCTGAGATCCCGTTGGACGCACCGGCGCCGGACGCGGCGGCGACGCGTTTGGAATTCCGGATCCTGGGGCCGCTGGAGGTGCTCCGGGCCGGGGTGCCGCTCGGGATCCGCGCGCGGAAGCATCGCGCGCTGCTTGCGCTGTTCCTGCTCAGCGCCAACCGGGTGGTCTCGGCCGACCGGCTGATCGAGGAGCTCTGGGCGGGTCGGCCCCCGGCGGGGGCGGCGAAGACGCTCCGCTCCTATATCTCACGTCTTCGCACGGCCGTCGGTGAGGAGGTTGTGCGGAGCCGTGCGCCGGGCTACGTGCTCGAAATCGAGCCGGACCAGCTCGATGCGCGCCGCTTCGAGCACCTCCTCAGCGAAGGCCGGCAGGCGCTCGCCCGCGGCGATGCGGCGAAGGCTGCTGCATTCCTGCGGGAGGGGCTGGCGCTGTGGCGCGGTAGCGTGCTCGCCGACCTCGCGGACGAGCCTTTCGCAGTCGTCGAGGCGGGACGCCTGGAGGAGCTGCGCCTGGTAGCGATCGAGGAGCGGGTCGAGGCCGACCTCGAACGCGGTCGCCACCCCGAGCTCGTCGCCGAGCTGGAGGCGCTGCTCACCGAGCACCCGCTGCGGGAGCGCCTATGGGCCCAGCTGATGACGGCGCTCTACCGTTCCGGTCGGCAAGCGGAAGCGCTTGCCGCCTACCAGCGGGCACGAACACTCCTCGCTGACCAGCTCGGGCTCGAGACGGGAAAGGAGCTGCAGGCCCTTCAGCAGAAGATCCTGCGCCACGAGCTCGAGGCCGCCCCGGCACCGACGCCGGAGCGAGAGCACATGCTTCGCGAGGGACTTCCGCGGAGCCGGGGCGGGGTAAAGACCTCCAGGCGGGAGGTTCGGAAGATCGTCACCGTCCTCTTTGCCGACGTGACCGGCTCGACGTCTCTCGGCGAGCAGCTCGACGCGGAGTCGTTGCGGCAGGTCCTGTCGCGCTACTTCGAGGAAATGAAGGCGGTCGTCGAGCGCTTCGGCGGAACGGTCGAGAAGTTCATCGGCGACGCGGTCATGGCCGTCTTCGGCGTCCCGACGCTGCACGAGGACGATGCCCGGCGCGCACTCGCGGCCGCAGCGGCAATGCGCGAATGCCTCGTCCACCTGAACGCGCAGCTCCAGCATGACTTCGGCGTTCTCCTCGAGGCGCGGATCGGCGTCAACACGGGCGAGGTCGTCGCGGGCTTCGCTCCGTCCGGGGAGCGATTCTTGACCGGCGACGCGGTCAACGTCGCGGCCCGGCTCGAGCAGGCGGCGGCGCCGGGCGAGATCCTCCTCGGTGAGCGGACGCTCGAGCTGGCCCGTGCAGCGCTCGAGGCAGAGCCGATCGAGCCACTCGCGCTGAAGGGGAAGAAGGAGCGAGTTGCCGCCTACCGTCTCTTGCGCGTCCTCGAAGGCGCACCTGCGTTCGAGCGTCGCCTGGACGCGCCGCTCGTCGGCCGACAGGATCAGCTGAGGCGCCTCCAGAGAACCTTCGACGAGGCCGTGTCGGAACGCCGTTGCCGCCTCGTCACGATCCTGGGTCCACCCGGGATCGGCAAGTCGCGCCTCGCCCGGGCGCTTGCAGCCGAGCTGCGCGGCCAGGCAGTCGTCCTCTCCGGAGGTTGCGTCCCATACGGTGAGGGCAGCACCTACCAGCCACTCGCGGAGATCTTCACAGCCGCGGGGGCCGAGGACGAGCTCGCCGCCGCGCTCGCCGCGGGACCGCCCGAAGACATCTCCTGGGCGATTCGAAAATCGCTCGAGAGGAACGCGCGCGAACGACCGCTGATGATCGTCGTCGAGGACCTCCACCACGCCGAGCCGACGCTGCTCGACCTCGTGGAGCACCTCGTCGACTGGACGCGTGACGCTCCGCTCCTGCTCCTTTGCAACGCTCGACCTGAGCTGCTCGACATGCGTCCGGCGTGGGGCGCCGAGGGCGGGAGCGGCGACATGTTGACGCTCGAGCCGCTCGCGGAGGCCGAGACCGACGAGCTGATCGCGAACCTGGTCGGCGAGTCTGATCTCGGTGAAGACGCGCGCACCCGCATCCACCAGGTGGCGGAGGGAAATCCGCTCTTCGTGGAGCAGTTGATCGCCATGCGGGCCGAGGGCGACGAGGCCGAGCGTGTGCCACCGACGATTCAGTCCTTGCTCGCCGCACGCATCGACGCGCTCCCCGACGACGAGCGCGACGTGCTCGAGCACGCCTCGATCGTCGGCCTCGAGTTCGAGTGGGAGGCGCTCGGGCAGCTTGCGATCGATGGGCGCCGGCCTCCAGGGGCACATCTCGCCGCACTTGTCCGCAAACAGCTCATCCGCCCGCACGAGGCGATCGCGGACGCCTTCCGGTTCCGCCACGTCCTGATCCGTGATGCTGCCTACGAGCGGATCCCGAAGGAGGCTCGCTCGAGCCTGCACGAACGCTTCGCCCAGTGGCTGGACAGCCGCGGCGAGGAATTCGACGAGGTCATCGGCTTTCATCTCGAGCAGGCACATCGGTTCGAGGTCGAGCTCGGGCGACAAGGGCCTCGGGTAGAGGACCTCGCAGAGCGGGCTGCGGAGCGCCTCGCGGCCTCGGGTCGGCGGGCCCATAGCCGTGGCGACGCACACGCTGCGACGAACCTGCTCGAACGAGCATCGGCGCTGCTTTCTGCCGACGACCGTCGGCGCTTGAGCGTTCTGCCTTCGCTCGGTCGAGCGTTGACGGAAGCGGGCGATCTCGACCGCGCAGACTCGGTGCTGTCGAAGGCAGTCGAGGAGGGGCGGGCGGCAGGCGAACACGCGGTAGCTGCGGACGCGCTGGTCGCGCTCTTGTACCTCCGCGCGCACACACGGCAATTGACCGTCGACGAGGTCGCGCGCGAACTGGAGGGTGTGATCGGCTTTTTCGAACAGCTTGGCGACGAAGCAGGGCTGGCGCGCGCGCTCGGCCTCGCCGGTTGCCTGAGGTACTGGCGGGGGGAGGCGGCGGCCGCGATCGGCGACCTCGAGCAGGCGGCCGACCACGCACGCAGTGTCGGCGACCGCGCCCAGCTCGCCTACGCGCTTCAGTACGTGGTCGCAGCCATCGTCGACGGCCCCACGCCGGTCGACGAAGGTCTCGAACGGCTCGAGGGGATTCAAGCATCCGCGGATGCGAACCGACGACTCGAGGTGACGCTGCTACGGGCGCGCGCACAGCTCGAGGCGATGCGGGAAGGCTTCGATGCCGCACGCACCCTGATCGCAAGCGCCAAGCGACTGGCCGAGGAGCTGGGCCTCGAGGCAGTACTCGCGTACGGCGTTGCCCATCAGGCCGGCCTGATCGAGCTGCTCGCCGGAGACGCCGCCGCCGGCGAGCGTGAGCTCCGCCGGGCCTGCGAGGCGCTCGAGCGGATGGGAGACCTGGGTCACCTCGCAGTGATCGCACCGAGGCTCGCTGACGCCCTCCTCATCCTGAACAGAGACGACGAAGCGCTCCGCTGGACCGAACTCGCGGAGCGCAGCGCAACGCCCAGGCTGGCCGACGAACAGATCGGCTGGCGGCGCGCTCGGGCGAAGATATTGGCTCGACGGGGCGAGGTCGACGAGGCCGAGCGCCTCGCGCGTCAGGCGACGGCCCTGGCCGATCTCACCGACGGACTCGTCGAGCACGCCCAGGCCGAGGCCGATCTCGCGGAGGTTCTTCGCCTGGCAGGCCGGCTGGAGGAGTCGACCACCGCGCTGGCGGAGGCTATTCGCCTCCACGAAGAGAAGGGGAACCTCGCCGCCAAGGCGCTCCTGGTCAACGCTGCGCGGGACCGCGATGAGTTCCGAGCCGTAGGCCGGTCTCTTCCTCTGTGAGCGCGATAGAGCCCGCGAGGGCCGGACGTGTCGAATGGATCGGGCTTGCCGTCCTGGCGCTCGCGTGCGTCGTCTACGCGATGGACCTGACCGGGCTGCACCTGGCGGTGCCGCAGCTCAGCGAAGACCTCCAGCCGAGCAGCGCGCAGCTCCTCTGGATCGCCGACATCTACGGCTTCATGGTCGCCGGGTTGCTGATCACGATGGGCACGCTCGGCGACCGTATCGGGCGTCGGCGCCTGCTCCTGTTCGGCGCGGCGGCGTTCTCCGTCGCCTCCCTCCTCGCCGCGTTCTCGACGAGCGCGGAGATGCTGATTGCTTCACGGGCGCTCCTGGGGATCGCGGGCGCGACGATCGCCCCTTCGACCCTCTCCTTGATCCGGAACATGTTCCACGACCCCGACCAGCGCACGTTCGCGATCGGCGTCTGGATCACCGCCTACTCGCTCGGAGGCGCCCTTGGACCGCTGCTCGGCGGCCTGTTGCTCGAGTTCTTCTGGTGGGGCTCCGTCTTCCTCCTCGCGATCCCGGTGATGGCGCTTCTCCTCGTCCTCGGACCGGTGCTTCTGCCCGAGTTCCGCGATCCGAACGCCGGGCGCCTCGACATCACGAGCGCCGCGCTGTCGCTCGTCGCGGTGCTCGCCGTCATCTACGGGCTGAAGCAGATGGCGCAGGATGGGTTCGGGGGGGTGCCGCTCGCGGCGATCCTCGTTGGCCTGGTGCTGGGCGCCCTCTTCGTCCGGCGACAGTCGAGGCTCGCCGATCCGCTGATCGACTTGAACCTCTTTCGGGTGCCGGCCTTCAGTGCCTCGCTGGCCGTCTACACCCTGGGGATCCTGGTGCTCTTCGGCTCCTTCCTCTTCATCTACCAGTACTTGCAGCTCGTCCTCGAGCTGTCCCCGCTCATGGCAGGCGTCGTAACGCTCCCCTCCTTCGCTTCGTTCGTCGTCGGCTCCATGCTCGCCCCCGTCTTCGTGAAGCGGACGCGACCGGCGTACGTGATGGCGGGCGGGCTCGCGCTTGCAGCGGTCGGGCTCCTCGGCCTCACGCAGCTGAGCGTCGATTCGGGGCTCGGCGTCCTCATCGGGACGTCGATCGTCTACTCGCTGGGGATTGCGCCGGTCTTCACCTTGACGAACGACCTCATTCTCGGCACCGCGCCTCCGGAGCGGGCCGGCGCGGCCTCGGCGATCTCGGAGACCGGTGCCGAGCTGGGCGGCGCGCTCAGCATCGCGATCCTGGGCACGATCGGCACCGCCGTCTACCGGACGCAGGTTGCGGACGGAATCCCCGCGTCGGTCCCCGCGGACCAGGCCGACGCCGCGCGAGACACCCTCGGGGGAGCCGTGGCGGTGAGCGCGGACCTGACGGACGCGCTCGCCTGGCAGGTTCTCGACGCGGCGCAACTGGCGTTCACGCAGGGGCTGCAGGTCGTCGCGCTCGTGAGCGCGATCATCGCGGCGCTCGCGGCACTCGGAGTGGTGACGTTCTTGCGGGACGTGAGGGCGGCGTCGCCCGAGTCGCCCGGCGCTCCGGGCGACACCGCGCTTCCAGCCACTCTCGCCGCCACCGATCCGGAATAAGCGCACCGCTTCGCTCGCTCCGTGCCGGTTTCGACGTCGTGTGTCGAACCGGAATCTGAGCGGTTAGTGACTCGTTACTTCTAGCAATGACCTAGTGAGTCGAACGAAAGGGATGGCTTGAGCGCGATACGTGCCGAGGTCGCTCATCCAGCCCCGCGACGGGCCCGACTCAGGCAGCTTCGAAGCCGCCATCTCGTCCTCGTCGCCAACGGCAGCGCGAGCGGGCTAGGACGCTCCCGCGAGGCGCTCGAAGCCGCGCGGAAAGCGCTCGCTCTCGAGGGCGCTGGCGTCGAGGCGCATCTCACGGAGAGCGTGACCGAGCTGGCCGACGCCTGGCCCGCATTTCAGGACCGCCGCGTCGTCCTGCTCGGCGGGGATGGAACGCTCCACACCGCAGCCAACAACCTGCCGCTGGGCGACTTCGAGCTCGCTCTCCTTCCCGCCGGCCGTGCCAACAACGTGGCCCGGGCGCTGGGGATCCCGTTGGACCTGCGCGCGGCCTCCGAGCTTGCGAGCAGCGGGAAGGCGCGCCCGATCGATCTCATCTCCGCGACGAACGGAAGGCACAGCTCTTTCGCGGTCGAGGGTGTGAGCGTGGGACTCCACGCCCTTGCGCGCGCGAGCTATCGGGCGCCCAACTCGGCCGATGTGGGCGCGGCGATCCGATCCGCAGTCTCGGCGGGGCGCAGCTTTCACGGGCTCAGGCTCTGCATCTCCAGCGACGGCGAGGCTGAGATGCTGACCGTGGGGCAGGTCTTCGTCGCCAACCTGTCCCTCTACGCGTTCGGGCTCAGGGTCGCACCGGCTGCACGCCCGGATGACGGCCTGCTGGACGTCGTCGTCCTTCCCTGGGAGGGCCGGGCGAGAATCCTCCCGACGATCGCCCGACTCCGACGGGGCGCGCACATCGGGCGCGGGGGCACCCGCACGTGGACGGCAGGCCACGTGCGGATCGCGACCGGCGGCCGGTCGCCGGTGATCGCCGACACGACGAACCTGGGCACCGGTCCGGTGACGCTCGAGGCGGCGCCGGGCGCGCTCGCCCTCGTCAGGCCATGACCGCCGCCGACGCTCAGCTCGAGGTCCTGCCCATGATCGCGCGCGGACGGCGCGAGGGCTTGTACCTGACCGCCTTCGCGGCGGCTGCAGTCGGTGCGGGAACCGGACGGGCGGTCACGACGACGTACCTGCCGCTCCTCCTCGACCACATCGAGAGCTCCCCGGGGTTGATCGGGCTCGTGATGCTCGTGAACGCGGGAGCAGGGCTCTCGGTGCCACTCGTCGTCGGGTACTGGAGTGACAGGCGCCGGCAGCGGGGCGCCGGCGGCCGGCTTCCATTCGTGCTCGGGGGAAGCATCGTCGCAGCAGGCGGGCTCACGGCAGTCGCGCTCGGTGCCTCCTCGTCCTATCTGGCGCTCGCGGTGTTCGGCGCGACGGTCTACATCGGGCTCAACGCTGTCACCACCGCGCACCGGGCGCTGGTTGCCGAGCTCTTCGATTCTCGGGGACGAGCGCGCGCGACCAGCGCCCAAGAGATCGCCCTCCTGGTCGGAAGCATGCTCGGCCTGGTCGTCGGAGGGCTCCTGACGGAGGTTGCCCTCTGGGCGCCGTTCGCGGCGGCAGCGGTCTTCCTGCCGGTGCTTGCCATACCGACGGTCGCGCGGGTCTCGGAGCCGAAGGCAACCGTACGAGAGATCGAGCCTGCCCGTCCCCTTCGCTTCTATCGCCACGCAGCAATGCGGCCGAAGGTGCGCGCCCTGCTCCTGGCCGAGCTCCTTTGGGTCTTCGCCTACGCCGCGCTCCCTGTCTTCTTCGTTCTCTACGCGGAGCGCGTCCTCGGGCTCGAGGCCGCGGTCGCAGCCCTCGCGCTCGCGACCTTCGGCCTCGTCACGGGGGCGTTCACCGTCGCGTCCGGCCGCATTCGCGATCCTGAGCAGCTGGGGCCGGCGCTCTTCCTGGGCGTCGCCCTCATGGGCGCCGGCTTGCTCGCCGTGTCGCTGACGACGAATCTCGAGCTCGTCGCACCCGGCTTGATCGCGGCCGCTGCCGGTTTCGGCGTCGTTTCCACGACCGGCTTTCCCGTTCTCGCGTCGATTATCCCGGCTGGAGAAGCGGGCGGGTATTCGGCGCTCTTCTTCTCGGTGCGGGCGGTCGCCTCCACGATCGCGCTACCCACCGCGGGGGGAATCATCGCGCTCTCGGAGAGCTATCGCGCCATCTTCGTCCTGGGAGGAGCCGCGGCGCTCGCTGCGCTCCTCCCGCTCACGCAGTTCCTGGGTCGGCGGCCGGCACGATTCCGGAGGCCCAGCGGGCACTGGCTGCTCCGCTGGGGAGGCGCGCTCACCGCCCTCTACCTGGGCACCCTGGCAGCCGGTCTTGCCGTCACGACCACGGGGCTGCACGAGCTCGACGAGGCGATCTTCCGCGCAGTGAATGCGCTGGGCCCCGGGCCGGAGCTGCTGTTCGAGCTCCTCGAAGAGCCTGCTCGAAACTACCTGCTGCTCCTGTCCGTGCCGGTCGTGGCCGGCCTGGTCGCCGGTCCTCGCCGGATCCCGGCGGTGCTGTCCCTGGAGGTCGCCGCCGCCGGCCTCGCCTTGCTGTTGCTCGAGGCGGTCTATGCCCTGTACGACCGGCCGCGTCCGTCGGAGGCTTTCGACCGGGCTGAGATCGTGCTCGCCTACGGCCACAACTGGGGCCAGATCGAGGCGTTCCCGAGCGGGCACATGGCCGTGATCACGGCTCTCGCCGCCGCTGCGTGGTTCACGTTCCCGAGGCTGCGCTACCCGCTCATCGCCTACGTCGCGCTGAACGGGGTCACGCGCGTGCTCTTCGGCGCTCACTTCCCGTTCGACGTGGTCGCCGGGATCGTGCTCGGCTACGGAAGCGCACGAGCCGTCGTCGCTCTCTTCGCCCAGACGGGCCTCGTCTCGATGCGTGCAGCAGAACCCGGGAGCGGCGCCCGATGACCGCGCCCCGCGCTCAGAGTGTGTGGGCGATCATGCCGACTCACGGCGACGTGCCCGAGGCGGCTCTGATCGAGGACGTGCTGAGGCACGTCGCTGGACTGACCATCGTCGACGACGGGTCGGAGGGGCGCGCCGCACAGGACCTCGAAGCGCTCGCCTCCGCGTTCGGCGCGACGCTCGTGCGGTTGCCGGGGCGGTCTGGGAAGGGTGCGGCCCTGCGGGCGGGCCTCGACGCAGCGCTCGGACAGGAGCGCTCCGTCGACGCGGTGCTCACGATCGATGCGGACGGACAGCACCCGCCCGAGGCGATCCCGGCGTTTCTCGCCGCAGCCATGACCGCCGAGCTCGTGATCGGGGATCGCTTCGACGACCTCGGGTCCATGCCCTGGCTCCGCCGCCTTGCCAACCGGGCCAGCAGACGCCTGCTCCAGCTGAGCACGGGCCGCCCCGTCCGCGACACGCAGTGCGGAATGCGCCTCGTCCGCGGACGCGCGCTCGAGCTGCCGCTCGTCGGGGACGGCTACGAGGCGGAGACCACGCAGCTCAAGGCCGCCCTGGTAGGCGGCCTCAGCGTCGCTTGGGTCGCTATCCCGGCGATCTACGAAGGGGAGCAGAGCTCGTTTCGGGCGCTTCGCGACTCACGCCGCGTCCTCGCAGCGTTGCTACGGCCAGTCGGACGCAGTACACCGTCGCCCAGCCGACCGCGACGCCGAACAGGCTTCCCACGATCACGTCCGACCAGTAGTGCACTCCGAGATAGACGCGCGAGAGAGCCACTAGCGCCGCAAGGACGAGCGCTGGCACCCTGAGTCGCGGATAGATCAACGCCACGGCGGTGGCTGCGGCAAAGGCCGTCGCCGCGTGACCCGAGGGGAACGAGTCCGAGCCTGGGACGGGTATCAGCGGCTCAACCGACGACTCGGCGCTCGGCGGTCTGGACCGGTCGGTCGCCTCCTTCAAGAGTGCCGCTGCGATCGACGCAACACCGGCCGCGAGGCTCGCCGACAGGGCACAGACGCGCGAGTTGCATCGTCTCCTCGCATCGCCGACGGCCCCGAGGGCAGCAATCAGCGGCCATTTCACCCACCAGGCAGACGCGGCGACGAACAGGAGCGTCAGAGGCTCCCACCGGACGCCCTGCGTGGCCTCCATCGCGAGATTGTCGAACTCAGCGAGATGCTCGAGCACTGTTGAAACAGGGATGCTAGCCAAGCGCTTGCGCGATCCATCACCACATGTGTGACCGGCCGGCATGGAGTAGCTTCCCTCGCTGCGCGCGATCTACCCGGCCCTCGGGTAGGGTCGGGATGAGATGAGCATCGCGGCCCTCGAGCACGAGCACCGCGTCACGCCGCGCGAGCTCTTCTTCGACCTCGTCTTCGTGTTCGCGTTCACGCAGGTCGCGACGCTGCTCGCGGACGACCCGACGTTCGCAGGGATCGGCCGCGGCGTGCTCGTGCTGGCCGCGCTCTGGTGGGCGTGGACGGCCTACGCCTGGTTCACGAACATCGTCGACCCGGAGGAGAACATCATCGGGGCTGCCCTGCTCGTTGCGCTGATGGCGATGTTCGTCGCGGCGCTCGTCGTACCGGGCGTGTTCCACGACGACGGCGTGCTCTTCGGTGCGGCCTTCCTCATCGTCTGCGCGCTGCATGCAGCGCTCTACGCTTTCGTCGGGCGCGGGAACCCCGACCTGCTCGGCGCCGTGCTCCGGCTGGCGCCGTGGACGCTCTCGGGCGCGACCCTGATCCTCGTCGCCGGCTTCCTGGACGGCGCGCGGATCTGGCTCTGGCTCGCCGCGCTCGCGTGCGCGTACGTCGGCCCCTTGCTGAGCGGCTCGACAGGCTGGCAACTGCACCCGTCGCACTTCGTGGAGCGCTACGGTCTCGTGCTGATCATCGCGCTGGGCGAGGCATTCATCGCCATCGGGATCGGCGCGACGGGGATCGGCATCGGGCTGGGCGAGATCGTGGCCGCGATCCTCGGGCTCCTCGTCGCTACGTCCTTCTGGCTCGCCTACTTCGACTTCTTCTCGATCCGCGGCGAGCAGTTCCTCAGGGACAGCCAAGGCGTGGAACGCGTAGCGCTCGCCCGCGACGCGTACACGTACGCGCATTTCCCGATGATCGTCGGCGTCGTGCTCTTCGCGTTCGCGATGAAGAGCACGGTCGCGCATGTCGGCGACGAGCTCGACTCCGTTACCGCGTTCGCGCTCTGCGGCGGATGCGCGCTCTACCTGCTCACGTTCTCGGCGATCCGAATTCGCATCGAGCGGCGGGTACGGCTGAGCCGCGGCCGCTTCGTCGCCGCGCTCGCGCTCTTGCTTCTGCTTCCGCTGGCGACGATGGTTCCGGCACTCGCCGCGCTGGCGCTCGTCACCGCAGTCTGGGTGGGGTTGCACGCGTACGAGCTCGTCTGGTGGCGCGCAGCCCGCGCGGAATCGCGTTCGGTGCTCGCGTCGTCCTAGATGATCGCGGCGCTACGAGACCGCATCCTCTCGATCGGGGCCGACGGGGCCGACTCGTCGGACCTGCGCTTCCGCAAGCGGCTCCTCGTCGGGATCGCGGTCCTCATCCTCCCGGTCGCTTGCCTCTGGGGCTGCCTGTACTGGATCGTCGGCGAGGAGGCGGTCGCGCTTACGCCGTGGGCTTATGTCGCGGGATCGATCATCAGCCTCGCCGTCTTCGCCCGGAACCGAAACTTCGCGTTCCTGCGGACCGCGCAATTCGTTCTGATCCTCGTCCTTCCGGCGGCCGGAACCATCATGCTCGGCGGCCTCGACGACTCGAGCTCCGTGATCCTGTGGTCCTTGCTGGCGCCGCTCGGCGCGGTCGCCTTCGACCGCCCCGCGCGCGCCTGGCCGTGGTTCGCCGCCTTCGTCGCTACCGTCGTGCTCGCGCTCGTCCTCTCCGAAGTCGTGCGCCCGGACGGCGCCAACCTGCCCGCCGGTTTCGTCCAGACCTTCGACGTCCTCAACATCGTCATGGTGTCGCTCGTGGCGACGATGTTGCTCGTGACCTTCGCGCGGGGACGGGACACTGCGCAGGCGCGCGTCGAGGCGCTCCTGCTGAACATCCTTCCCGAGGAGGTTGCCCAGCGCCTGCAGGCCGAGCCGAACGCGATCGCGGACCACTTCGACGACGCCAGCATCCTCTTCGCAGACGTCGTCGACTTCACTCCGCTTGCAAGCCGACTCGACGCGGGCGAGGTGGTGGGGATGCTCGATCGTCTGTTCACCGCTTTCGACGAGCTTGTCGACCGCTACGAGGTCGAGAAGATCAAGACGATCGGCGATTGCTACATGGTCGCGGCGGGAGTTCCCCGCCCCCGGCCCGACCACGCCCACGCGCTCGCAGGCCTCGCGCTCGAGATGAAGGACTGCGCCCGCACGTGCCTTCCAGGGAGCGACCTCCGGCTCCGGATCGGGATCAGCTCCGGCCCGGTCGTGGCGGGCGTGATCGGACGTCGCCGCTTCCTCTATGACCTCTGGGGCGACACGGTGAACATGGCGAGCCGCATGGAGTCGCAGGGGACATCGGACCAGATCCAGATCACGCGTCCGACCTGGGAACTGCTGCGCGACGACTTCGTCACCGAGCCGATCGGTCGCGTCGACGTGAAAGGCAAGGGCGAGGTGGAGACGTGGCGGCTCGTCAGCAGGGACGGCGGTCAGGCTGGCCGATCTTGAGGGGCTCGGGAATTTCTAGGACATCACGTCGAGCAACTCTTCGCGGAAGGCAAGAGCCACAGCTTGGGTCTGACTTCGGACGCCGAGCTTCCGCAGGATGTTCTCGATGTGCGTCCCTACCGTCCTTCGTGTGATGAACAGACGTCCCGCGATCTCGTCCGGTCGAAGTCCCTCGGCGAGAAGCTGGAGCACTTCTTGCTCCCTCTTCGTGAGCCTGGTCATGCCTGGGTGTGAGGAGTTCCGTGAGCGACGGGCGAGATTCCTGACACGCGTCAAGAGCTCGTCGGGAGCGTACGGCTTGACGACGTAGTCGTCCGCGCCCACGAGGAGCCCCGCCACGCGGTCGTACGACTCTGTCCGCGAACCGGATACGAAAACGATCGGCAGCTCGGTGGTCTGCTCGCGAAGCGTTCGGCACACCTCGTACCCCGACATGCTGCCAAGAGGAATCTCCAGGAGGACGATGCTCAACTCGACCTCCTGCGCCACTCGGAGGGCTTCCTCCCCGGAGCTCACCGACAGGACCTCGTAACCGGCTTCCTGGAACAGGCGGACGAGGTCGGCACGCGACGTGCCGTCTTCGTCGGCGATCAACACCGTGCCGCAGTTCGCGGAGGACGCCACAGACTCCCTTTCCCAGCAGGGATTTCCCCGCAGAGCGAGGTTAGTGACCCGGGGGAGAGGGTCGATCGGGTGCTCCGGGCGTTTCGGTCCGTGATGCTCGCCTCGCTCGGAAGTGGCGCGATCGGGGCGGTTCTCGTCCCTGCTCGTTCCTCGTCTTCGGCGACCGATTCTCGGAGTCCGTGACCCCGTCCCTCCTCCTCCTCATCCTGCCCGCCACGCCCGGCTACGTGGCGATGAGCATCTTTTCGAGCGCGCTCGTGGCCTCGGGGACGCCCGGGCGGTCATCGCTTCGCCCACTCGTGTCCCTCGGCCTGGCGACGACGCTGGATTTCGTCCTGATTCCGCGGTATGGGGCGTCGGGGGCGGCCGCCGCGGCGTCGATCGAGTATCTCGCAGGCGGTGCAGCCGCGAAATCGTCCTCTATCGCGGCTGGGCAGCATTCTCCTGGGGACACTCCTGCGCCCCCAAGCCCGGCCACCTGGACCTCGTTCGCGCTCTTGCGCGGCCGCTCGTCCGGCGCACGTCCCCGCGGCCCGGAGGCCCATGACGCGGAGAGAGCCGCCGAGGCGGCTCTCTCGTGGGCGTCCGAGGGGTGGTGCGCCTACTTGACAGAGAAAAAGCTCGTCGTGAACGTCCAGTTTCCACTCTCCTCGATCGCCTGGATCTCGAGCTCGTACTCGACGCCCGACTGGAGGAAGACCGCCGGAATGGGGACCCTCCTGGCCGAGGCTGGAAGCTCGACCTGGTAGACGCGGAGCGGATCCTCCCGCGTAGCGATCACCCGGTAGCCGACGATGTCGATCCCAGGCGGTTCGGGCGGCGCCGTCCACCTGGCGACGACATTGTCGCGACCGACCGAGGCACCATCCGCAGGCGCGGTGATCCCGGGCCCGTCGGGGATGTCGTGCGAGAGCCTCGCCGTTCCGACGAGCGTTTCGCCCTCGATGGTCTGCCCGACGAAGCTGTACCTGCCCTCCGGAAAGCGCGCCTTGAACTCGGCCAGCGGCACCTCAGTGAACGGCGGCTCATTGCTCTCGGAGAAGAGCTCGGTCAGGCCCCAATTCCTCAGGCGCCCCTCGGCGTCGACGTCCACGACCACGTGTCCGCTCGGGTCGGAGATCGTCATCGCGTTCCAGGGATCGCCGTCGAGGAAGAACTGCAGCCCGGCATCACCGTCGGTGGCGTTGACCTCGATGATCAGCGTCGCCGCCGCGAGGGGGATCGGCTTCCCTGCCGCCTCGCTGCTCTGGTCGTGTCCGAGCGCAGTGCCGCCAACACCGCCTAGCGCCAGCGCCGCGGCGCCGGCTGCGATGAGCATCGGTCTCTTCACGGTCCCTCCTTCTCTCGGATCGGAGCGAGGGTAGGCAGCGCGGATGAGACGGCGATGAGGGCGCGCGGCTGCCATGCGACCCGCGAACGCGAACGAGGCGCCAGCTATGGAAGCCTGACGCCCCGCGGGCGAGAAACGTGAGGCTTAGTCCTCGCCCGATCCGTCGCGGTCGCCCTCGGAACCGACGACGTTGAAGTCCCTGTCGAGCTGGACGTCGACCTGGCCACCGCCGTCGAGCGTCACCTCGACCTCGTAGTAGCTCTCCTCGTCGCCGACCTCGGTACCAGTGACGCGCCCGCCTCCGGTTTCGGCGAGTGCCGCGGCGCTGGCCTTCTGCAGCTCGGTCCCGGTAATGGGAGTCTCGGTCGCGTCATCGTCCCCGCTGCCCGCGATTGCGATGCCGGCCGAGGCTGCGCCGAGAGTCACGAGCAGTGCGGCGATCAATGCGAGTCTTTTCTTCATCGGCAGTCCTCCATCATACCCGGCGTATTTAGCGGTCCAACCGTACCGACGGCAGATGAAACGGCCGTGAGAGCGCTCCGCCGATGAGGCGAGCGTTCTTCGCCGCGGCTACGGTTCGGGCGTGGCGACGGACGAGCAAACGCTCGAGATCGCCGGACGCCCCATCGCGGTTTCGAGCCCGAGCAAGGTCTTCTTCTCCGAGCGCGGTGAGACGAAGCTCGACCTGGTCAAGTACTACCTGGTAGTGGCAGAGCCGTTCCTCCACGCCGCAGGCGGCCGGCCCACGCTCATGCAGCGCTTCCCCAACGGCGCGGAGGGCAACTCGTTCTTCCAGAAGCGCGTCCCCAAGAACGCGCCGGAGTGGCTGCAGACGACAATCGTCTCGACCCCGAATGGGACGACCTCCCGCGCGCTCGTGCTGGCCGACATGGCGCACGTGGCCTGGGCGGTCAACCTCGCCTGCCTGGGGTTTCACGTGTGGCCCAGTCTCCATGACGAACCTGAGGTCGCGGACGAGCTGCGCCTCGACCTCGACCCCCAGCCCGGCGTCGGCTTCGAAGAGGCGCGCGCCGCGGCGGCCGAGGTCCGGGGACTGCTGGACGAGCTGGGCATCGTCGGCTACCCGAAGACGACGGGGAACCGCGGCATCCACGTCTACGTCCGGCTCGAGCCGCGCTGGGACTCCTACCAGGTGCGAGCCGCGGCGGTCGCGGCCGCGCGCGAGCTCGAGCGCCGCCGCCCCGAGCTGATCACCGCGGCCTGGTGGAAGGAGGAGCGCGGCAAACGGATCTTCGTCGACTACAACCAGAACGCGCCGCACAAGACCGTGTTCGGCGCCTGGTCGGTGCGCGCGCGCTCCGGCGCCCAGGTCTCGGCGCCCGTGACCTGGGACGAGATCGACACCGTGCACCCCGACGAGCTGACGATCGCGAGCGTGCCCGAGCGGCTCAAAGCGCACGGCGACCCGTGGGAGGGGATGAACGACGAGCCGCAGTCGCTCGAGCCGCTGCTCGCCCTCCACGAGCAGGACCGGGCCGCGGGCCTCCGGGACGCTCCGTGGCCGCCGGTCTACCCGAAGCAGCCGGACGAGCCGCCGCGGGTGGCGCCCAGCCGGGCCCGCAAGGACGCCTAGCGGAGAAGGACGACGCGGGCCGGCGCGTGGCCGGCACCAGCAGGCTGTTCGCGAGGGACGGTGCAATCCCGCTCGCAGTCACCCCGTGACGGCAAGCCTTCAGCCTATGGCACCTTAGGCTTTCCGCTCGCTCGAGTCCGAGCACCGGCGCGTGCCCTCCTTCGTCACAGACCTCACCTGTTCCCGCTGCGGCCGCCGCCACAAGGCGCGCGTGCCGCAGAACCTCTGCGACTGCGGCGGACCGCTTCTCGTCGAGTACGACCTGGAGGCGGTCGGGACGATCGCGACGAAGGCAGCCGTTGCGGCCCGCCCGTTCGACATGTGGCGGTACCGTGAGCTCCTTCCGGTCGAGGACTCGGGCGACGTCGTGAGCCTGGGAGAGGGAGGGACGCCGATGCGGCGCCCCGGCTCACTGGGTTCCCGGATCGGGCTGCAGGGCCTGCTGGTCAAGGACGATGGGCTGAACCCCACGGGGACGTTCAAGGCGCGAGGAGCCTCCTGCGGGATCTCGATGGCACGCGCGTTCGGGATCGCGGAGGTCGGCCTGCCGTCCGCGGGGAACGCCGGCGCCGCCTGGGCCTGCTACGGGGCGGCCGGAAGGATCAAGGTGCAGGTGGCGATGCCTCGTGACGCGCCGCTGACCAGCCAGCTCGAGTGCCGCTTGTACGGAGCCGAGCTCACGCTCGTCGACGGGCTCATCTCGGCTGCCGGGACGGTGATCGCCGAGGGGGTTGCCGAGCGCGGCTGGTTCGACGTATCGACCCTCAAGGAGCCGTACCGGATCGAAGGCAAGAAGACCCTGGGGCTCGAGATCGCCGAGCAACTCGGGTGGCGAAGCCCGGACGCCATCGTCTACCCGGCGGGAGGAGGTGTGGGCTTGATCGGGATCTGGCGCGCCTTCGCCCAGCTCTCCTCGCTCGGCTGGATCCGCGACCCCCTGCCGCGCCTCTTCGTGACGCAAGCGGAAGGCTGCGCACCCCTGGTGAAGGCCTTCGCGGAGGGGAAGGACGCCTCCGAGCCCTGGGAAGGGGCAACCACAATCGCGGCCGGCCTCCGCGTGCCCCATGCCTTGGGCGATTTCCTGGTCCTTCGCGCCGTCCGCGAGACCGGCGGCGGCGCCGTTGCGGTGACCGACGGCGCGATCCGCGAGATGGTGTCGCTGCTCGGTCGCGAGGCGGGCATCTCGGCCGCCCCCGAGGGCGCTGCGACGCTCGCGGCCGCGATGATCCTCCGGGAGCGCGGCGAGCTCGGCGCCGACGACGATGTTGTCCTGATCAACACAGGCTCCGCGCTCAAGTACCCGGAGCTGCTCGGATGAGAATCGCGGTCGTCGGAGCCGGCGGCGTCGGCGGCTACGTCGGCGGCCGTCTCGCCCGTGCAGGCGCCGACGTCTACCCTGATCGCCAGGGGGCCCCATCTCCGGGCGCTCCGCGAGCGCGGCCTCGCCGTCCGGAGTGTGAGCGGCGACTTCACGGTTTCCCTTCCGGCCACGGACGACCCGGCCGAGATCGGCCAGGTCGACGTCGTCCTCTTCTGCGTCAAGTCGTACGACTCGGAGGCTGCGGCCGAGAAGCTGCACCCGCTCGTGCAGGAAGAGACCGCCGTCGTCTCGCTGCAGAACGGGATCGACAACGAGGAGAGATCGCCGCCGCGGTCGGCTGGCGGCATGTCCTCGCCGGTGCGGCCTTCATCTTCGCCTCGCTCTCGGAGCCGGGAGTGATCGTCCACACCGGCGGACCGGCGTCACTCGTCTTCGGAGAGCTCGACGGCTCCCGAAGCGAGCGGGGCGGCCGGCTCCTCGCCGTGTGCCAGCAGGCCGGCGTGCCGGCGGAGCTCGTTGCCGACATCCGAGCCCGCCTCTGGGAGAAGCTCGCCTTCATCTGCGCCCAGGCGGGAATGACCGCGACCACCCGCCTCCCGATCGGCGAGATCCGTTCGTGCCCGCCGGCCTGGGCCATGTTTCGTCGCATCGTCGACGAGGTCGTCACGCTCGCGGCCGCCGAAGGGATCGAGCTTCCGGACGACACAGCGGAACGGATCGCCGCCTTCGCACAGGGGCTCGTCCCGACCGGCTATTCCTCGCTCCACGACGACCTGATGCGAGGCGGGCGGCTGGAGCTCGACGCCCTGCACGGCGCGGTCGTCCGGCGCTCGCGCCGGCATCGGCTCGAGGCGCCGATGAGCGAGGCCGTGTACGCGCTGCTCGCGCCGTACGCGGAGGGCGGGGCGGTACGCTGACCGCCCGTGGCCGCGGCTCGAGGCACGTCCTACTTCAGCGGCGCTCCCAGAGGACCGGAGCTCAGCTGTCAGGGCTGGGAGCAGGAGGGAGCGCTTCGCTGCCTGCTCAACAACCTCGACCCCGACGTTGCGGAGGACGCGCGGTCGCTCGTCGTCTACGGGGGCCGCGGCCGGGCGGCGCGCAGCCCCGAGGCCCTCGCCGGGATCGTCGCCGCCCTCCAAGGCCTGGGCTCCGACGAGACGCTGCTCGTCCAGTCCGGGAAGCCGGTTGCCGTCCTCCCCACCCACCCAGACGCGCCGCGTGTGCTCATCTCGACGGCGATGGTCGTGCCGGCATGGTCGGACGAGGATTCCTTCCGCCGGCTCGAGGACGCGGGTCTGACCATGTACGGGCAGATGACGGCCGCGGGTTGGTTCTACATCGGCACGCAGGGGATCCTCGGCTTCACCTACGAGACCTTCCGCGCCGTCGCCGAGTCGCACTTCGGCGGCACGCTTGCCGGCCGGCGGGTGCTCACGGCCGGCCTGGGCGGGATGGGTGGGGCTCAGGGCTTCGCCGTCACCCGGAACGGCGGCCGCGCACTGATCGTCGAGGTTGACCCGACGCGCGCCGAGCGGCGCCAACGCGACGGCTGGGTCGACCTCGTCGCAGCGTACGACGAGGCGCTCGCGGCGCACCTGGACCCGGACGGTCCGGGCTCCGTCGCCCTCGTCGGCAATGCCGCCGACGCCGTGCCGCGCCTCCTCGCAGAAGGCGTCGAGTTCGACGTGGTCACCGATCAAACGGCCGCGCACGATCCGCTGCGCGGGTATGTCCCGCGCGGCTTCACGGCCGCTCGGGCCGCGGACTCCGACCCGGAGGACCCTGCGTTCCGGCGCGCCGTGTTCGACTCGCTCACGGCGCACGTCGAGGCGCTGCTCGCGTACCGGGAGCGCGGCGCCGTCGTCTTCGAATACGGAAACGGCATTCGCGCGCAGGCCGCCGCCCGCGGCGTCGAGGCCGCCATGACGCTGCCCGGGTTCGTCTCGGGCTACGTCCGGCCGATCTTCGCGCGTGGGATCGGCCCCTTCCGGTGGATCTGCCTCAGCGGCGATCCGGCCGACCTGCGGCGGAGCGAGGACGTTGTGGTGGAGACCGTAGGGACCGACTCGTTGCGGGCATGGATCGAGCTCGCACGCGGCCAGGTTCCGCTGCAAGGGCTCCCCGCGCGCATCTGCTGGCTCGGTCTCGGCGAGCGCGACCGGGTGGCCCTGGCCCTGAACGACCTCGTCCGCTCCGGCGCGTGCGGGCCGCTGGCGCTCGGGCGCGACCACATGGACCCGGCGTCGGTGGCGTCGCCGACGCGCGAGACCGAGGGGATGCTCGACGGGAGCGACGCAGTCGCCGACTGGCCTGTCCTCTCGGCGCTCCTCAACGCCGCGCAGGGCGCAAGCTGGGTCGCGATCGGTAACGGCGGGGGCGTCGGCGTCGGCCGCTCCATCCACTCGGGCCTGGTCGTCGTCGCCGACGGGAGCGACCTGGCGGAGCGGAAGCTCCGCCGCGTCTTTTGGAGCGACCCTGCGCTGGGCGTGGCGCGGTACGCCGACGCCGGCTATGCGGAGGCGCGCTCCGCAGCCGAGCGGCACGATCTCTCCTTGCCGTACGGCGGACCTTGAGCTTCCGCCTCGAACGCCTGCTCCGCCCCGACGACCTGGCGGAGCAGCTCCGCCGCGAAGCGCGGGAAGGGCTGACCGCAACGCCGAAGCAGCTGCGCTCCCGCTGGATCTGGGACGCCCAGGGCTCTGCGCTCTACGAGCGGATCATGGAGCTGCCGCACTACTACCTCCCCCGCGCCGAGCGCGCGCTCCTGCTGGCCCACGCCGAGGAGATCGGCAACCTGACCCGGCCGCGCAGCGTCGTCGAGCTGGGATCCGGCTCGTCGGTGAAGACGACGATCCTGCTTGACGCGCTGGGCCCGCTCGAGCGGTTCGTCGCCGTGGACGTGAGCGAGAGCGCCCTCTCGGAGGCCGGCCCACGTCTGGCCCGCCGCTACCCCGGCCTCGAGGTCGTCGGCGTCGTCGGCGACTTCGAGCGTCATCTCCCTCCACCTTCTCCAGGAACGCTCATCCTCTGCCTCGGCTCGACAATCGGCGCGCTCGATCCCGACGACCGCACCGCGCTCCTCATGGCCGTCTCGGCCGTGCTCGGGCCCGACGGGGCGCTCCTCATCGGGCTGGACCTCGTCAAGCCGGTCGAGCGGATCGTGGCGGCGTATACCGACCCAGAAGGGCTCTCCGCGGCGCTGATCGCGAACGTGCTCCACATCCTCAACCGCGAGCTCGGCGCCGACTTCCGCCCGGAGCGCTTCAGGTCCGAGGCTGCCTGGGTCCCCGAGCTCGAGCGAATGGAGATGGTCGTCCGGTCGCTCGAGCGGCAGTCGGTGACGCTGCCGGCGATCGACCTCGTCGTCGAGTTCGCCGAGGGCGAGACGCTCCGCACCGAGATCTCGACCAAATTTCGCCGGGACGGGGCAGAGCTGGAGCTCGCCGCTGCCGGCCTTCGGCTCGACGCGTGGTGGACGGACGCCGCGGGCGACTTCGCGCTTTGCCTCGCCCGGGGGACTGTCTAGCTATCGCGGAGGTCGGGGAGGCCGCGGAGCACCCGATCTCGTCTGTCGGCGAGGGCGGCGGCGTCAGCCGGCTCGTACTCCCCGCGCAGCCCGCGCCCGCTCTTGACCCCGAGCGCACCCGTCTCGAGGGCGTGCCGAATCGCCGGGGCCGGCTCGATCTCGCGCGAGAGCTCCGGCCAGAGGTTCGCCGCGACCGCTGCGTGCACGTCGAGGCCGGCGAGGTCCATGGTCTCGAACGGCCCGATGGCCGCCCAGCGAGGGCCCAGGGCGTGGGTGACGGCACGATCGACGTCCGCGAACGTGCAGACGCCAGCGTCCACCAGGGCGTACGCCTCCCGCAGCAACGCGTACTGGAGGCGATTGGCCACGAACCCGGGGACGTCGCGGCGGACGACCACCGGGGCCTTGCCGAGCTGCAGGGCCCAGTCCGCGAGGACGTCGAGCGTCTCCGGCGCCGTGCCCTCGCCGCCGACGACTTCGACCAGCTCGACGAGCTCGGGAGGGTTGAACCAGTGCAGGCCGGCGAAGCGCTCGGGCCGCCGAAGCGCTCCCGCCAGCGCGGCGAGCGGAAGAGACGAGGTGTTCGTCGTCAGGATCGCATCCTGGGAAGCGAGCTCCTCCGCCCGTGCCAGGATCACCCGCTTCGGCTCGGCCGCCTCGACGATAGTCTCGACAACGAGGTCGGCCGCGTCCAGCGCCTCGTCGGCGGAGGTCGTGAGGCGCACCCGCTCCGCCGTCTCGCTGAGTCGGCCGCGGGCGCCTTCGAGGCTCGACTCGCGCCTGGCGCAGAGCCGCACGGAGGCGCCGGCTTCCGCGAAGATCCGCGCGATTCCGGCGCCCATCGTCCCGGCGCCGACCACGGCGACGTGCTCGGGAAGCTGCACCGAAGGAGCGTAACGCGCGGCGTTATGATCCCGGGCCGTGGCGGTCGAGGTCGACGCCCTCACCCACGTTCCGTTGCTGGCCAGCCTGGACCGGCCGGAGCTCGAGCGTCTGAGCGGCCTCTTCAAGGAGCACACGTTCTCTGAGGGCGCCGTCATCACGCGGGAGGGCCAGCGCGGGGCGCGCGTCCTCGCCTTCTTCGTCATCGCCGAAGGACGCGCGTCCGTCACCGTCGGCGGTGAGCGAAGGGCCGCGCTTGGCCCCGGGGACCACTTCGGCGAGATCGCGCTCTTCTACGACCAGCCGCGCACCGCGACCGTCGTCGCCGAAACGGACCTCCGCTGCTTCGCTCTCGGCGCGTGGGAGTTCCGGCCCTTCGTCGAGTCGCACCCCGAGATCGCCTGGCCGATCATGGAGAGCATGGCCCAGCGATTAGCAGGCAACGAAGCCGGCTAGAGCCGGATACCCGCCGGGCGTCTTGCCCGGTCTCGACGCCGAAGTCGATCGCACGCTCAACCGTCCTGAGCCACTCGTAGCCAAGATCTTTCATGCCGACGACCACGCGCTTGCCGAGGTCGAGCAATCCGAGGGCTGACTGAGCGACGCAGACATCGGTCTCGAGCCTGCACAGCACCACCGTCCCCCGGCCGTGCCGAGTCACGTCCTCGAGGATCGCGGGGCACGCGGAGAGATCGAAGACCGGTTTCGTGTGCTTCACGACTCTGCCCGCCAGGGCCGTCGTGATCGGCGAGGCGGTTCCCCCATTCCGCTCGGGCTCTTCCTCGGTGATCACGACCGGGACACGGAGCCAGCAAGCGAGCCGGCACAACCAGCGAATCCGATCCACGAGGTCGAGCGCCACGTCGTCCGGGAGCTTGCGAAGGAAGCCGTCTTGCGTGTCGATCACGGCGAGCACGCAGTCATCGACGTCAAGATGGCGGCTCAGGCGCCGGGATTCTGCCACGGCTCGGGCTCCCGAGGCGCCAGTCAGCGCGCTTGGGCGGCGAGGCCCTGCACGAGCACGTCGAGCCCGAACTCGAACCGCTCGTCGGGCCCTCCCTCGAAGAGGCTGTCGACGAGCGCGACCGTATTCGGGAACCGGCTCGGCGGGAGCGACAGCCAGTAGTCGCGCAGCATCGCCACGACCTCGCCGGGCGGCAGGTCCTCACCCGTCGGCGAGGCGAGCCCGAGGCTCTCCTCGTATGCGTATGCGCCGACGTAGAGCCCGAACAGGTCGCCGGCGAGGGCGGCCGTGCGGTCCGGCACGCCCGCAGACCGAAGCAGGCCGAGCATCCACTCGACCACGAGGAGCACGTTCGGCCCGGCCGGGATGCTGCCGATCGAGACTCGAGCGATGTCGCGATGTTTCGTGAGGACGCGGCGCATTTCACGGGCGAGCTGCTTCGCCTGCTCCTGCCAGTTCGCTGGGTCGGGCTCGGGCAATTCGATCTCGCCCGCGACGCGATCCAACACGAGCTGGAGGAGCTCGTCCTTGTTCCGGACGTGCCAGTAGATCGCTGAGGGGACCGTGCCGAGCTCGTCGGCGACGCGCCGCATGCTCATCCCGGCGAGCCCCTCCGCGTCGACGACACGTAGGGCCGCCCCGACGATCGCGTCCCGCGAGAGGGGCGCGCGGGCGGGCTCGCGGCGCCGGCGTCGTCGCTGCCACGGTGGATCGGGGATGGCCTCCTCGCCCCGGGCCGGCTGGAGATCGGCGGTCATTGACATAGAACAGTGTACATGCTAGAACATCGTTCTATATAGAACATCGTTCTGGACTCAGGTCAAGGAGGCACCATGACGACACAGACGACGGCCGCGATCGCAGCGCGCCATCTGGTCAAGACGTACGGGGACGCGGTCCAGGCCTTGGACGGGCTCAGCTTCAGCGTCCCGGTCGGGACGATCTTCGGCTTGCTCGGGCCGAATGGGGCCGGCAAGTCGACGACGGTCAAGATCCTGACCACCCTGTCCCGCGCCGACAGTGGCGAGGCACGAACGGCGGGCTTCGACGTCGTCCGCGACGCCGCGAGCGTCCGCCGGGCGATCGGCGTCGTAGGCCAGAAGCCGGGCTTCGACGCAGAGGCGACCGGGCGAGAGAACCTGGAGATGCAGGCCGTGATCTACGGGCTCGCAGGCCCGGCGCGGCGGGACCGGGTGCGCGAGCTCCTGCAACGTCTCGGGCTCACCGCAGCCGCTGATCGGCCGGCAAAGACGTACTCGGGCGGGATGCAGCGGCGGCTCGACGTCGCGCTCGGCCTCGTGCATCGCCCGCAGGTGCTGTTCCTCGACGAGCCCACGACGGGCCTCGACCCCGAGGCGCGCGCCGACATGTGGAAGGAGATCGAGCGCCTCGCCCGAGAGGAGTCCGTGACGATCCTCCTCACGACGCACTACCTCGAGGAGGCCGACCGGCTCGCCTCGCGGCTCGCGATCATCGATCGCGGCCGGATCGTGGCGGAAGGCAGCCCCGACGAGCTGAAGCGCGAGCTCCGCGGCGATGCGGTGCACATCGAGCTCTCCGAGGACGGCGTCACCGAGGCGGCGACGTTGCTGGCGCGCGTTCCGGGCATCTCCGAGGTGGCGCTCGAGGGTCACCGGCTGCGGGCGCGGGCCGAGAACGGCGCGACCGCGGTGCCGGCGCTGATCGCCGCGTTCGAGCAGCACGGCGTCACGGTGACGTCGGCGACGCTCTCGCGGCCGTCGCTCGACGACGTCTACCTCCGCCACGCAGGGCGTGCTTTCCACGAAGCGAACGAGAAGGAGGTGGCGGCATGATCGCCGCACAGCACAGCTGGCAAGTCACCCTCCGGTACCTGCGGGCATTCGTCCGGCAGCCGGCCTGGGTCGTGATCTCGCTGATTCAGCCCCTCATCTGGCTGCTCCTGTTCGGAGCGCTCTTCAAGCGGGTCGCCGACATTCCCGGCTTCACCGAGGGCTCCTACATCGAGTTCCTCACCCCTGGAGTCGTCGTGATGATCGCCGTCCTCTCGGCGAGCTGGGTGGGCATGGGGTTCATCGAGGACATCCACCGCGGAGTGATGGACCGGTTCCTCGTCTCGCCTATCTGGCGAGGGGCGTTGAACGTCGGCGGCGTCGTGCAGGCCGTGCTCAGCGTCGCCGTGCAGGCCTTGATCGTGGTCGGGCTGGCCCTCCTGGCCGGCGCCCGCTACAACGGCGTCGGCGGGGTTGCCGTCCTGATCGCGGTCTCCGGCCTCCTGGCGGCAGTCATCGGCTCCCTCTCGAACGGCCTCGCCGTCCTCACCCGCCAGCGCGAGACGCTGATCGGGATCGTCAGCCTGGTCACGCTCCCGCTCACCTTCCTCTCTTCGGCGTTGATGCAGGAGAGCCTGCAGCCCGGCTGGGTCAGCTGGGCGGCGAGGTTCAATCCCGTCGAGTGGGCCGTCGAGGCCGGCCGCTCCGCGGCGACGCAGGATCCTGACTGGGCGCTGATCGGCAGTCGGGTCGGGCTGCTGACCCTGCTCCTCGTCCTGAGCGCCACGTTCGCGACCCGGGCCTTCCGCGCCTACCAGCGCTCGATCTGAGCGAGGCCGGTTCCACCGCCCCGTGCTGCAGCGCCGATCGGCGCTGCAGCACATCGGACCGGGTTAGTAGTCGAACGGATCGTCGCTCGTGCTGCCCCCCTGACTCGGGGCGCCCCCGACCGTGACGACGTGCCAGGTGAACTGCTGGCCGTCGAAGGCGTCGGAGAATCCGTCGCCCGTGACTTCTCCGGGCCCGTCTTGGACGAAGGTGTAGAGGCGCCTTCCGTCGAGGGTGACCTGCCTCGTCCCGTCCGGGCGATCGGCCACACCGAGCTCGCCCGAGACGTCGCCCGTGGGAGGGCCGGAGTCGATGGTCAAGGGCTCCCAGAACTCGGCGCAGGCGTCGGTGCAGATCACGCTGCCGTCCGCCTCTTCGTCAGATTCGTAGAGGGCCTTTCCGGCCGCGTCGACGAGCACGCGGCCCGAGTCTCCGATCTCCTCGACCGACACGGTCGCGGTCCCGTTGCTCGACGGGGCGGATGCGTTGCCGTTGTCGCCTCCACCCCCGCCACAGGCAGCGAGGGCCAGAACCGCCACGACGGCGGCGACGACGATGAGCAATCGTTTCATCGAGTGACCTCCTGTGGTCGGTGTGTTCTCGTCCTTCATCGAGTGCAGACGCCTGCGTAGCCGCAGTCCTTCCCGACGATGACGGGGCGACCGCACAGGCTCGATCCCGAGCGAGCCGTCGAGCATCTACCGCGCCTCTATCGCGCCGCCCGGGCCTGGGTCGGCTCGCGGGAGGAGGCCGAGGACCTGGTGCAGGAAACCTACGCGCGGGTACTCGCCCGACCGCGCTTCCTTCGGGGCGAGGAGGAGCTGGGCTACCTGCTACGCGCGCTCCGCAACACGCTCGTGAGCCGGCGTCGCGCCGCGAGCCGCCGGCCGCAGACGGCGGAGCTGGTGGAGGACGAAGCCGTCGCTGAGCCCTCCGGCCAGGACCCCGCCCACGTGGCGGAGAGTCGAGAGGTCTATGCAGCCATCAACGAGCTCCCCGAGGAGTTTCGAGAGGCGCTCGTCGCGGTGGACATCGTCGGGCTCTCGTACGGCGAGGCTGCCCGGGCGCTCGGCGTTCCCGAGGGTACGGTCACGAGCCGCCTGTTTCGCGCGCGCGACCGTGTCGCGCGCAAGCTGGGTCAGTAGCGCAAGGTTCCGTCGCCTCTCCAGCTCGCAAGGGCGAGCAGCTCGTCGCGCGGCGCCGGCCCGACGAGAATGCAGGTGCGCCCGAGGCGACGCCACGTCACCACGGGCCGACCGTTCACCTCCAGGGCCTGGAGAAGGATTCCGTTCCGCGTCGTGCTCGGCGCCTCCGAGGGACGCGCGAGCCCGTCGCCGGCGACGATGACGTACGCAATCCGCGTCCCCTCCTTCTTGTAGAAGACCGTGGTCGCGTCGCGACCGTCGATCTCGTCATGGCGCACGCCGACGGCCCGCCACCCGTACGACTCGAGGAAGTCGGGAAAGACCACGCCTTCGACGTGCAGGTCGAGCTGTGTTCCCGCGGCGCCCGCCGGGCTTGGAGCCGGTCCGGTGGGAGACTGCTGGGCGAGCGCAGCGGCCTCGGCCACCGTAGGCCCCGCCGGGCCGCCACTGAGGAAGGCGAACGCGACCACGGCGGCGACCGCCGCCGCGCCCACGAGCGCGAGGCGCGGCGTCCAGCGTCGCCGGACGGAGACTGCGTGCCGGCGAGGCTCGACGGCCTGGCGCAGCGATTCCGGCACCGGCTCGTCGGCCAGCGCCTGCGTCGCCGTCACCGACTGACGCTGCCGGTCGAGCAGCTCCCGCAGCTCCGGAGAGGCCGCGACCCAGGCCTCGACCTCGGCCCGCCGCTCGACCGGAAGCGTCTCGTCGGCGAGCGCGGCGAGATCGGCCATCTCCTGCTCGGTCAGCCGCGAGCTTGGATCGCTCATCGTCGGTTAGATACCACAGCCGTTGCTTACCTCCGTCCGATCGCAAACCCGGCAACGAGGTAGCCGAGGAGGCTGACGACCGCGACGGCCTCGGCCACCCGCGACGCAAGGATCGCCGCCGGGTCATACCCCGGCTCCATGAACCCGAAGAGCGGCGTCCGCTCGCTGATGAAGAGAAAGACGAACGAAGTCGCCGCGAGGCCGATGCCGCCGACGGCGAGAAGCGCCGGGAGTACACCGGCTGGGCGATCGTAGAGTCGCTCGACCGGGGCCAGGAGCCCTAGCCCGATCACGGTTGCGCCCGCGAAGTTGAGGACGAACAGCGTGCCGATCGTCGGAATCGACGAGTAGAGGCTGAAGTACTGCTGCAGGTGGACGGCGCCGACCGCGAGCACGGACAGCGCCCCGAGGATGCGGAGCGCCCACTCGACGGCGGACAAGGAGGACGCGGTCGTCGCCGACAGCGTCGACTCGGGGCTGTGCTGGAAGACGTTCATCGTGTGACCTCCGAACAGTGGACTTCATAGATCGAGGACGCCCGCAAGCGCCCATTTCGTCCCGCTGCCGAGAAGTCGTGAGCAGACCGGGCCGCCGCGGGGCGGCCGCTCCTCGTTCCGGCGCTAGAGCACGATCCCGGCCGGGGAGTCGTGCCCCGTCGCCTCGCCGAAGGCGGTTGCGCGCTCGACGGTCCTGAGCCACTCGTAGGCGAGGCCCTTTACGCCGACGAGCTCGACACCGGCGCGCGACAGGCGCGCGAGCCCCTGCTCGTGCGCTCGGCCCGGCGCCCCGACCGCGTCCTCGACGACCACCACCCTCAGCCCGCAATCCAGCAAGCCGAAGGCGGTCTGCGCGACGCAGACGTCGGTCTCGAGGCCGCACAGGACGACGGTGTCCAGGCCCGGCCGGGTGAGGTCCACCAGGATCGCCGGGTTGGCGGCGAGATCGAAGACGGGCTTCGGGTGCCTGACCGTCCCGGGCGCGAGCGCGCCCACGATCGGGTCGGCGGTGGCGCCGTTCCGTTCCGGCTCCTCCTCGGTGACGACGACCGGCACGTGCAGCCACCGCGCGAGCCTGCACAGCCAGCGGATGCGGTCGACGAGCTCGGCCGCGTCCGCCTTCGGAAGCTTGCGCAGGAAACCGTCCTGCGTGTCGATCACCGCCAGGACGCAGTCCTCGGCGTCGGGGAGGCGCCTCACGCGCCGGATCGCGCCTCCGGCTAGGCGACCGTGGCGGCGAGCGGCGGGCGCTCGGCGACGCCGGTCTTCTCGACGGAGACGGCGACGACCTTGTACTCGGGGCAGCTCGTGTTCACGTCCGCCGAGGGGCCGACGAGCAGGTTCGTGCGCACCTCGGGGAAGTGGAAGGCAGTGAAGACGTGCCCCGGCTCGATGCGCTCCGTCACCTGGGCCTCGATCTCGATGCGGCCGTTCTTGCTCCGCACCTCGACGACGTCGCCGCTCGCGATCCCGAGCTCCTCGGCGTCCTCGGGATGGATCTCGAGCCAGTCGCTCGCGAAGAGGGCGAGGTTCCCGGTGCGGCGCGTCATCGTGCCGACGTTGTAGTGCTCGAGCCGCCGGCCCGTGACGAGGATGAGCGGGAGCTCGTCGGTCGCCTCGTCCCCCGGAGGCTTGTACGGGAGCGCCGCGAAGTGCGCCTTGCCTCCAGCGAGCTCGAAGTGCTCCGTGTAGAGGATCGGCGAGTCGGTCCCGTCGGGGGCGACCGGCCACTGGAGCCCGCGCCTGCCCATCCGCTCGTAGGTGACGCCGGCGAAGTGCGGCGTCACCTCGGCGATCTCGGCCATGACGTCCTCGGGACCGTCGTACGGCAGCTCGGATCCGAGCCGCTCCGCCACGAGCTTGTAGATCTCGAGGTCGGTCTTGGCGGCGCCCGGGGGAGCGGCGGCGGCCTCGACGACCTGCATGCGCCGCTCGGCGTTCGTGAACGTGCCCGACTTCTCCAGGAAGGACGCCGCCGGGAGGACGACATGCGCGAAGCTCGAGGTCTCGTTCTCGAAGATCTCCTGCACGATGAGGAACTCGAGGTTCGAGAGCGCTGCGACGACGTGCTCGACGTCGGGATCGGACTGTGCGATGTCGTAGCCGCAGATCCACATCGCCTTGATCCGGCCCTCGACGGCGGCGTCGAGCATCTCGGGCATCTTCATGCCGCGCTCGCGGCCCATCTTGACGCCCCAGCGGTCCTCGAAGAGGCGGGCCGTCGCCTCGTCGCCGACCGAGCGGTACGCCGTGAACGTGTCCGGGAGGGCGCCCATGTCGGAGGAGCCCTGGACGTTGTTCTGACCACGGAGCGGCATCAGCGCGCAGCCGGGCCTGCCGATCTTGCCGGTCATGAGCGCCAGGTTGCAGATCATCTGGACGCACTCGGAGCCGTAGCGCTGCTCGGTGACGCCGAGGCCCCACGCGATCGACGCGCGGTCGGCCTCGCCGTAGATGTGCGCGGCGTCCTCGAGATCGGCCGCCGGGATTCCGGTGATCCGCTCGACCTCGACCGGCGTGTAGTCGGCGACGAGGTCGGCCACCGCCTCGAATCCGTCGGTGCGCTCGGCGATGAAGTCCTCTTCGGTCAGGCCGTCCCGGATGATCACGTGGGCGAGGCCGTTCAGGAATGCGGCGTTCGTACCGGGCCGCATTCCGCAGTGGAGGACGCCGTAGTCGGCGAGCTCGATCCGGCGCGGATCGGCGGTGACGAGCTTCAGTCCCTTGAGCGCCGCCTGCTTCATGCGCGCGCCGGCGACCGGGTGCGCGGCCGTCGGGTTGGCGCCGACGATGAGCAGGACCTGGGCCGCCTCGATGTCGTCGAAGGAGCCGGTGCAGCCGGAGAGGCCGAGCGACTTGCGGAGCGCGAAGGACGTGGGCGAGTGGCAGACGCGCGAGCAGTTGTCGATGTTGTGCGTCCCGATCACGGCACGGAAGAGCCGCTGCATGACGTAGCAGTCCTCGTTCGTCGCACGCGACGAGGCGAGGCCGGCGAGCGCGTCCGCGCCGTGCTCGGCCTTGATGCGCAGGAACTCGCCGGCAACACGGTTGAGCGCCTCGTCCCAGGAGCCGATCCGGAACGCGCCGCTCTCGCGGATCAGCGGCGCCGTGAGCCGGTCGCGCGCCCGCGTGTACTGATGGGCGAAGCGCCCCTTGAGGCAGGTGTGGCCCTTGTTCGCGGGGCCGTCCTCGGCGGGACTGATGGAGACGATCCGGCCGCCGCGCGCATGGGCCTCGAGCCGGCAGCCCACGCCGCAGTAGCCGCAGGTCGTCGTCGTGGTCGCGTCGAATCGCCTGTCAGCGCTCATCACTCACTTCCTTGCTCGGCGAGCTCGAAGAGAAAACGCTCGGTGATCGCATCGGTCGGACACGTGTCCGCACACGCTCCACAGGATACGCAAGTCGACTCTTGAAATCCGGAGTCGAGGCCGGCCGTGACGTTCGAGTGGAAGCCCCGTCCGGTCGCGGTCAGCGCGAAGGCGCCCTGGATCTCGTCGCAGGCCCGCACGCAGCGCCCACATGAGATGCACAGCTCGTGCTGGAAGACGAGGTATGGATGGCGGGCGTCGTGCTTGGCCTCGTGCACGGTGCCGTGCCAACGCGGCTCGCCCACCCCCAGCCGCTCGACCACCTCCGCCAGCTCGGTGTGCCCAGCGGGGGGCTCCGGGAGCTCGGAGAGGACGAGCTCGGCGACGTTCCTGGCGATCCGCTGGGCGCGCTCGTCCGTCGTCTCGATCTGCATCCCCTCCTGGCAGATCGTCGTGCAGGAGGCAACGGGCGCCGCCGCGCCCTCGATCGCCACGAGGCAAACGCGGCAGGCGCCGAAGGGCGCCATGCGGTCGTCAAAGCAGAGCGTCGGCACCCATTTGCCGGCCAGCCGGGCCGCCTCGAGTGCCGTCGCGCCGGGCTCGACCTCGACACGGACGCCGTCGACGAAGACCTCCATCACGCCACCCCCAGCTCGTCGGGGAAGTGCGCGATCAGGCTTCGGATCGGCGCGGGCATCCCGCCCCCGTGGGCGCAGAGGCTGGCGACCTCGAGCGTCTCCAGGAGCTCCTCGAGCTTGGCGCGGTCGACGGGGCCCTCCGCCTCGACCATCTCCAACCCCCGGAAGAGCCCGATGCGGCAGGGGAAGCATTTGCCGCAGCTTTCGTGGGCGCCGAAGTGGAGCAGGTGCTGGGCGAGCCGGCGCATGTCGGTGCGGTCGTCGAAGGCGACAATGCCGCCGTGGCCGACCATGCAGCCCTCGGCCGCGAGCTCGTCGAAGTCGAACGGGGTGTCGAGCTTCCAGGTGGGAAGGATCCCGCCCAGCGGGCCGCCGATCTGGAGCGCCTTGATCGAGCGTCCATCCTTGAGGCCGCCCGCGAGGTCCTCGCAGATCTCCCGCATCGGCGTCCCGAAGCGCACCTCGACGACACCGGGGCGCTGGAAGCGCTCGTTCAGGCAGACGAGCTTCGTGCCGGGTGTCGCGCCGGGGCTGAGCGCCGCGTAGGCCTCGGCGCCGTGGAGGGCGATGAAGGGCGCGTTGCAGAGCGTCTCCACGTTGTTGACGACCGTCGGAAGGGCGTGGTAGCCCTTCTCGGCGGGGAACGGAGGCCGCGCGGAGACCGTGCCGCGCATGCCTTGTAGCGAGTTGAGGAGCGCGGTCTCCTCCCCGACGACGTATGAACCAGCCCCCTCCTCCACGTGCACGTGGAAGGAGAAGCCGCTGCCGTAGATGTCGTCGCCGAGATCGCCCGACTCGTACGCCCGCGCGACCGCGTGCTCGAGGGCGTGCTTCGAGCGCGGGTACTCCGAGCGCACGTAGACGAACCCGTGCGCAGCGCCGACTGCGTAGCCTGCGAGCGCCATCCCTTCGAGCAGGAGCTCGGGGCTCCACTCCATCAGCTGCTTGTCGATGTAGGAGCCCGGGTCGCCCTCGTCGCCGTTGACGACGATGAACTTCTCGTCGCCGGCGGCCTTGTGCGCGAACTCCCACTTGAGGCCCGCGGGGAAGCCGGCGCCGCCGCGGCCGCGCAGGTTCGCGGCCTTCACCTCCTCGCGGAGCTGCTCGGCGGTGAGCTCGGCCAGGGCGCGGCGCAGGCCCGTGTAGTCGCCCGGACGGATGAGCACGGGGTCGTCGAGCACGCTTCGCCACTCGGGCTCGGGCGCCGCCGCCGCCGTGCCCGAGAGAATGCGCTGGAGCGCGCCGGGACCGGCGTCGACGACGTCGCCGTCGCGGAAGGACGGGCTCGAGTGGCAGAATCCGAGGCAGACCGTCTCGGCGAGCGAGAGCTCGCCGTCCTCGGAGCGTTCGCCCATGCGGAGGCCGAGGCCCTCCTCGAGCTCGCGCACCTGGGCGTCGAAGTCCACTGCCCAGCAAGCCGTTCCGGTGCAGACGCGCACGTGACGGCGCCCTCGGGGCTGCGTTAGGTCGTCGTAGAACGTGGAGACCCCGTAGACCGCGGCCTCGGGCAACCCGGAGACCTGTGCCGCCACTCGGCGGTCGTCATCCGTGACGCCACCCCGCTCGTCAACCGCCTCGCGCAGCATGGCGAGCGCCGTCCTCGTCCCGCCGTTCGCGCCCTTGCGGGTGAGCAGCTCGATCAGGTTCCGGGACACGGTTCCTTCGACCTTACCCACGTCGAACAGTCGCCGCCATGCCCTCGGACGCGGCCCCCTAAGCCATGCCCCGGGGTCTGACCCCGGGACACGTCCGCCGGGGACGAGATGTGTGTCACGAGACTGTGACAACAGCGCTCCTTTCGGCCCTGTCCTTCGGCCTTTAGCCATGTCCAGGGGTCTGACCCCTGGGCTCGTCGGCCGAGGACAGGGTAGGCCGGAGACCCGCGACGCCGGCCCTTGGCTAGGCTCCCCGCATGTGCCGCAACATCCACACGCTCTACAACTTCGAGCCGGAGGCGACGGACGAGGAGATCCGGAACGCCGCGCTGCAGTACGTCCGCAAGATCAGCGGCTTCACCAAGCCGTCCCAGGCGAACGCCGAAGCCTTCGAGCGCGCCGTCGACGACGTTGCCGCCGTGACGTCACGGCTGCTTGGGAAGCTGGTGACCACGGCCCCGCCGAAGGACCGCGAGGTCGAGGCCGCGAAGAAGCGCGCCCGCTGGCTCGAGCGCCAGGCCGTCTAGACGGTCGCCGCCCAGCCGCGCCACTCCGCGACGTCCACGGCGAGCACCGGGACCCCGGGCGGCGCTTGCAGATACTGCTCGTACTTGGCTGTGAGCACCGCGAGCGCGCGCTCGGCCTCAGCGCCCTCGTCCAGCACGCGCGCCTGCCCACGGATGCGCACCCACCAGAGGCGCGTCCAGTCGTCCTCGTAGTGGTCGACCAGCACGGTGACGTCCGGCCGCTCACGGACGTTTTCGATCCGCCGGAGCGTCCGCGAGCGCTTGGGCTTCGCGTCGACCGCGGTGTAGAGGGTGTCGCCCACCAGCGCGAACGTGATCGGGACCAGGTGCGGGCGACCGTCCGGGTCCAGAGTTGCGAGCCGGGCGACTCGCTCGGCGGCCACCCGGCTGCGCAGGTCCTGCATCGATCTAGCGCGCGGCGGCTGCGCGCCGGCGCTCGAAGCGCTCGATCCGGTCGCTGCGACGGACGCGCCGCTCCTGGCCCGTGTAGGCGGGATGGCACGCGGAGCAGATCTCGACCTGGATCGAGGGCCTCGTCGAGCGTGTCTCGAAGCTCGTGCCGCAGGTCGCGCACGTGACCGTGGCGACCTGGGTCTCGGGATGGATTGCCCTTCTCATGGTTCGTCCTTGGGTTTGGTCTTACGCGGAGAGGGCGAGCTCGTCGCCGTCGCCGAGCGTCTCGGCGAGCGTCGCGAGGGCCTCGCCCTCGAGGCGGCGGATGCGCTCCCGGCTGATCCCCAGCTCGGCGCCGATGGCCTCGAGCGAGTGGGGCTCGCCATCGATGCCGTAGCGCAGCTCGAGGATGCGCCGCTCGAGCTCCGGGAGCTCTGCGAGCGCCAGCCGGACCGCGCGTCCCCGGAGCAGCTCGTCGGCGCGCTCCTCGGGGTCCTCGGCATTCTCGTCGGCGAAGAGGTCGCCCAGCTCGCCGTCGTCCTCGTTGCCGATCGGCCGGTTCAGCGAGACGCGTGCCTCGACGACGTCGAGCGCCTCGTCGACGTGCACGAGCGAGAGGCCCGAAGCCTCCGCGAGCTCCTCGTGGGTCGCCGGGCGCCCGAGCTTCGGCTCGAGCTTGCGCGCCGCCGCCGCCAGCTTGTTGCGGCGCTCGTGGACGTGGGTCGGCACGCGGATCGTGCGCGACTGGCCCGCGACCGAGCGCTGCACCGCCTGACGGATCCACCAGGTGGCATACGTCGAGAACTTGAACCCCTTGCGATAGTCGAACTTCTCCACCGCGCGGTTCAGGCCGATGATGCCGTCCTGGATCAGGTCGCCGAAGGGCACGCCGCGACCGCGATAGCGCTTCGCGATCGACACTACGAGCCGGAGGTTGCAGTTGATCATCCGCTCCTTCGCCTCGCGGTCGCCGCGCTCGACGGCCTTGGCGAGGATGACCTCCTCGGCTGCCGTCAGCAGCGGATACCGCCCGAGCTCGTTGAGGAAGAGGTCGAGCGAGTCGGCCGAGCTGGGCAGCGAGATGCTCTCGATCTCCTCGCCCAGGTCGACTTCCTCTTCGATGACGGAGCCGGCCTCGTCGGGCTCGGCGAAGCCCTGCTCCTCGTCGTCGAGCAGCGTCTGCAGGTCGGAATTCTCCAAGATGGTCTGGATCGGTAGTCCTTTCGTGCGTGAGATTCGGCAGCCGCCCAACGTGGGCAGCCGCCACCGAACAGTTAAACGCCGGACGCCCCGCGGGCATTCCAGCCCGAGCAGCACGCTAGCCTCCGCGGAGGCGGCGTTCCTCTTCGACCGTTCGCTCGGCGAGCGGGTAGGCCTCGAGCCGCTCGTCCGGGATAGGCTCGCCGCTCTCGACGGAGAGCCCGTACGTGCCGTCGACGAGGCGCTGCTCTGCCCGCTCCAGCGACCGGAGCTCACGCCGGAGCTGTTGTCGTAGGCCGTCCTCGAGCTCGCGCTCGTACAGCTCGCTCCCGTGATCTGCGGTGTCTTCGCTGGTGGAGAGGTCGTCCTCCACGGTGGAATCCTGGAGGTCGCCGAGCGCCCGCTCGATCCGCCGCCGCTCGGCTGCCAGGAGCTCCTGCGCTCGCTCGGGGGTCATGGAGAGGATCCTACTTGCGGACACCTCGGCGAACGCTCGCGGACGTCGGAATCGCGAGCCAGACGTCCGCTCCGCCGCCGTCCCGGTTGGCGGCGCCCGCGGAGCCACCGTGCGCGACGGCGATCGCCTGGGCGAGAGCCAGTCCGAGGCCTGCTCCCTCCCCCGACCGGGCCTCGTCGAGGCGGCTGAAGCGCTCGAAGGCATGAGGGAGGAACTCGGGCGGGAACCCGGGGCCTTCATCGAGGACGTGCAGCTCGACGGCCCCGTTCCGCGCAACGGCGCTGAGCCGGACCGGGCCATCGCCGTGACGGAGGGCGTTGTCGACCAGGTTGTCCAGCGCCTGCTCCAAGCGGGCTCCGTCGCCGACCAGCTCGAGGCCGTCGGGGACGAGCACCTCGACCTGCCCGCCGAACCGCTCCGCGACATTGCCGAGCAGGTCCGCGGCTGCCACAGGCTCCGGACGGAGCGCCAGGCGGCCCTGGTCCGACCGAGCCAGGACAAGCATGTCCTCCGCGAGCCGGACGAGCCGGTCGGTCTCGCCGGCCGCCGAGCGAAGCGCCTGCTCAAGCTCCCGCTCCGACCGCGGGCGGCGAAGCGCGATCTCGAGCTCGGTCTTCAGGAGCGCGAGCGGCGTCCGCAGCTCGTGGCTCGCGTCGGAGACGAAGCTGCGCTCCCGTTCGAGCGCGCTTTCCAGCCTGCTGAGCATGCCGTTCAGGGTCTCCCCGAGCCGGCGGATTTCGTCACGGGAGCGTGGCAGCGGCAGTCGCCGGCCGGGCTCGGCGCCCGAGATTGCCGCGGCCTCCGCGCGCATCGACTCGACCGGGCGCAGCGCCGCGGCGGCGATCGCGTACCCGAGGAGCGAGGCGGCGACGAGCGCCGCCGGGCCGACGACGAGGAGCTCGACGACGAACCCGCTGAGCGTGTCATTCCGGTCCTCGAGCGAAGCGCCGACGACGACCACGACCGGGCCGTCAGGGCTCTCCACCGGCCGCTCGAGCGTTCGCGCAGGATCGGTGAAGGCCCGCTGGGTCTCCTCGAGAACGCGGCCGTCGGGCGCAAGCACCTGGATGAAGCGCTCGTCCGCGGGCAGAGGCGTGTCCGCTACGGGCTCGCCTCGCTGCACGTCGGCCACGGCCTGGGTCGACATCGCCTCGAGCCCCTCGTCGATCCCCTCGTCGAGCGAGGTGGCCAGACGGAAGTAGAGGAACGCACCGGTCGCGGCGAGCACCACCGCCATCGCCACCGCGAAGGCCAGTGTGAGTCGCAGGCGGATCGGCAGCCGGCTCATCGCAGGCGGTACCCGACGCCCCTCACCGTCTCGAGCGAATCCCGCCCGAAGGGCCGGTCGACCTTGTCGCGCAGGTAACGCACGTAGACGTCGACGACGTTCGACCGGTTCTCGTAGCCGTAGTCCCAGCAGTGCTCGAGCAGCTGGTAGCGGGAGAGCACCTGGCCGGGCCTGCGCATGAACGTCTCCAGGACGGCGAACTCCTTGGCCGAGAGATGGACCTCGACGTCGCCCCGCCAGACCTGGCGGGTCGCCGGGTCCAGGCGGAGGTCGCCGACCTCGAGGACTGTCGGGCGCTCGAGCGGCGGACGCCGAGCGAGCGCCCGCAGGCGCGCAAGCAGTTCCGCGAAAGAGAAGGGCTTCGTCAAGTAGTCGTCCGCGCCGGCGTCGAGGCCGGCAACCCGGTCGTCCACCCCGTCGCGGGCGGTGAGCATTAACACCGGCGACCAGACGTCGGCTTCGCGGAGGAACCGGCAGACCTCGAAGCCGTCTGTGCCTGGGAGCATGACGTCGAGGACGATCGCGTCGTACTCCGTCGCCCGAGCCATCCAAAGCGCATCGTCCCCGGTTCGGGCGATGTCGGCCGCCAGGCCCTCTTCACGGAGGCCGCGCCGCAGAAGACCGGCCATCTTCACCTCGTCCTCGACGATCAGGACACGCATGTCCACATTGTCGCTACGAAGATGAGAGTTGCATGAGAGCCGTTCTCACCGCCGTTTCATCTGCCTTCCGTACGGTGCCCCCGACCACCACAAGGAGACCACCGATGAACCGCAAGCTCCTACTGATCGCCGTCCTCGTCATCGCCCTCGGCGCGATCTCGGCCGGCTTCGCGATCGCGGCTTCCGGCGGCGAGGAGCCCCTGACCGGGACGAACCTCGAGAAGGCCACGAGAGCGGCGCTCGCGCACACCGGCGGAGGTACCGTCACCGAGACGGAGACCGGCGACGACGGCGCCGCCTACAGCGTCGAGGTCCGCCTCGACAACGGCGCCCAGGTCGAGGTGAACCTCGACGAGAACTTCCAGGTCATCGGCCAGGAGGCGGACGACGACGGCGCCGGAGACGACGAGGGGACCAACGACGACGACTGATCGATGCCCCGCTCCTCGCTCCTCGCCCTCACCGTTGCGGCGCTGCTCGTTCCCGCCGCCTGCGGTGGGAGCGAGGAGCCGGTCGGAGAGAGCACGCCGGCGACCGGGACCACCGAGGCGGCCCCGCCGCCACTTCCCCGGGGCAGCGAGCCGGTCGAGCTCGACCCAGCCGACTTCGTACCGACGATCGACAACCCGTACTGGCCCATGGCCCCCAAGAGCCGCTGGGTCTACCGGGAGACCGACGGCGAGGGAGGCGTGCAGCGCGTCGACGTGACCGTCGCCGACCGGAAGAAGACGATCCTGGGCATCGAGGCCACCGTCGTCCACGACGTCGTCAGCGAGGACGGAGAGGTGGTCGAGGACACGTACGACTGGTACGCCCAGGACCGTTGGGGGAACGTCTGGTACCTCGGCGAGGACACGAAGGAGTTCGACAAGGGGAAAGTGAGCACAGAGGGCTCGTGGGAGGCCGGCGTGGACGGCGCGCAGGCCGGGGTGATCCTGCCCGGGAGCCCCGAGGTCGGCCAGGCTTACCGGCAGGAGTACTACGAGGGCGAGGCCGAGGACGGCGGCGAGATCCTCAGCCTGACGGAGCAGGTCGAAGTGCCGTTCGGCTCATTCGACGACGTCCTCTTGACGAAGGACTTCACGCCGCTCGACCCTGACGCCCTCGAGCACAAGTTCTACGCCCAGGGGATCGGGCCGGTGCTCGTCGTCCAGGTGTCGGGCGGCTCGAGCACGGAGAGGCTGCTCACCTTCGAGCCCGGAGGATGAGTCCGGGGTACGCTCCGGCCGTGAACGACCGGAGCAAGGAGGAGCTCGACCGGGAGTGGGGTGAGCTTGTCGAGGAGCACCGCCTCGCCATGCCGGGGGTGCAGGTGCTCTTCGCCTTCCTGCTCATCCTCCCGTTCCAGAGCCGGTTCGACAGGCTGACGACCACCCAGGAGTACGTCTACTACGCGGCGCTGCTCTGCGCGACGGCCGCGATCGTCCTTCTGATCACGCCGACTGCCGCGCACCGCATTCGCTGGCGCAAGCGCGACAAGGAGGCGCTCCTGCGCATGTCGACTCGCGCGGCGATAGCCGCCACCGTCTTCATCGCCGCGGCCATGACCGCGTCGGTCTACGTGATCACCGACGTCCTCTTCGGCGAGCCCACCACGGTGATCGTCTCAGCCGTGGTCGCAGCCGCCTTCGCATCCTTCTGGTACGTGTTCCCGCTCTACCGGCGCTACAAGAGTGACTAGGAGGGTTCGGTGGAATGTCGCTCGCCGTCGGGGTGCGATGGTCGTTCCGAGGCAAGGACGCAGGGAGCGCTCGTAGCGGATGAGCTACGGGCGCGACTGAGGACGCAGTCCTCGGGGCAAGCAGCGCGGCCCGGCGGCACAGCCGTCATTTCGCCGAACCCTCCTAGACCGCGCGCCAGGGGAGACGGAACGAGCAGGTGCTTGGGGGTCACCCGCTCGCTCCGCTGAGGCTCCCCGGCGCCCACGCCGCCCTGCGGCTCGGCGGCGGGGTGCTCCGAGGTGCTCCCGGAGGCCGTAGGGTCGCCTCCGGAAGCGCTCTCGAACCGTCGATCAGTCGATCGTGAACACTGGTCGGGCGCCCCTTTCCCCGATCGCCCGTACTTAAGTGGTGCTTAATGTTGGCGAGGCTAGACAGTCCTGCCAGGCCTGTCAAGGGAGGCGCGCGAGCTCCTCGCGGACGAGCGTGAGCGCCGCGTGGAGGCGTCGGCGGTTCGCGTCGTCGTTGAGCCAGCCGCTCGCGCCGGACGGGTGCGGCAGCGGGACGGCGACCGCCTCGCCGAAGGGAAGCCGCTCGCCGACGACGTCGGTCAGCCGGGCCCGGCCGAGCAGGCGCCGCAGGGCGAGGCCGCCGATCGGGAGCACCAGCCGGGGTCGCAGGAGCCGGAGCTCCCAGTCGAGCCAGAACGCGCACAGGGCCTGCTCCGCGGGCGTCGCCGAGCGGTCGCCGCGACCCGACGGCTCTCTCCCGGGGTAGCAGCGCGTCACCGAGACGCAGGCGAACGTCTCGTAGAAGTCCTCCTCGTCGAGCTCGAGCCATTGCCGCAGGGTGCGGCCGGCGCGCCCGCGCCAGGGCCGGCCCTCGGCGCCCTCGACGACGCCGGGGGCCTGGCCGACGATCATCGCCCGCTGGCCCGCGCGGCTCTCGAAGACCGGCCGCGACTCGAGCGGGTAGCCGGCCTCGAGGCAGGCGCGGCAAGCCCGGTTATCTCGCTGGAGCGAGGCGAGCGAGCGGTATCGCGAGCGCCGCCTGATGCGTTGAAGCTAGCTCTTCTTCCCTGCGACCGCGCGCTGGAGCTGGGCCTTGGTCATCTTGGAGCGACCTTCCACGCCCAGGCTCTTGGCCTCGGCGTAGAGCTGCTCCTTCGTCCGGCCCTTCGGCCGGTTGGTGCCCGAGCGGAGGCCGCCCCGGCGGCCGGAGGACATGTCGCGCGTGGACGTACGCGAGCGCGTCCTCGACTCGCCCGAGCGGGCGCGCTCCTTGTTGACCGTGCGCGCTGCGATCTCCTCGGCGCGGCCGGTCGACGCGCCCTGCCCCTTGGCGCTCTTCTTGATGTGCTCGTACTGACGGGCTCGCTTCGTGCCCTTCTTGACTCCGCGTGGGGGCATGAGGTTCCTCCTTCTTGGACCGTGCGTCCACCCTCTTGCCGCCGGGACCGAACCTCAAACCCGGGCAAGCTAGGATGGGCGGGCCGCGGAGAGGTGTCCGAGTGGCCTAAGGAGCGCGACTGGAAATCGCGTACCCGGTGAAAGCTGGGTCGCGGGTTCAAATCCCGCCCTCTCCGCCTTCGCGCGCCCCGGCCCTCCGGCGGGCAGGGTCGGGGCGACGCTCACCACTTCCTAGGAGTGCCTGACCTCGCAGTTGACGAAGGTGTCGTTCCCGTCGCCGCCCCAGGCCTCGTCGGAGCCGTCGCCGCAGTCGATCAAGTCGGCTCCGTCGTTCCCGCGGATGACGTCGTTTCCCTCCTGCCCGAAGATCCGGTCCTGCCCGGGGCCGCCACGGATCAGGTCACCGTCGCGCCCGCCCTCGAGGTGGTCGAAGCCGAGCCCACCTCTGAGCGTGTCCATGCCGTCCGAGCCCTCGACCCGGTCGTCGCCGTAGCCGCCGGACACGAAGTCGTCGCCCTTCGCGCCCTTGAGCAGCGTGTCGTCGCCCAGGTAGCCGAAGATGCGATCGTTGCCGAACAGCCCTCGGAACGTGTCGGGCGTGTTCGGGCATCTCCTCGAGCCGTAGATCGTGTCGGCGTGGTTGTGCCCATCGGCCCGGTGGCCCGAGCACGTCTGCCTGAAGTCGATGACGTCTGGATGCGCGGAAGCGCGCCCGACGATGATCAGAGCGAGCACGGCGAGGCCCATGCCAACGCCGAGAAGAAGCGCGCGCCTTTGGCCCGGGCGGCTAGCGGGACCGACCATGACAATCCTCCTTGCCCTCCAAGAAGGCGCCAAGCCTAGCGCGCGACCGTCACGGGCTTCTAGAGGTCAAAGCTCGATCGCAGCACGAAAATGTCCGCACTTTCCGGCTTCTCCCGCCCGGGCGGACGTGGTGGTGGTCAGCGGCTAACCCTCGGAGGCGACGACGAACGCCGCCACGTCCTGGATCTCCTGCTCCGAGAGCGTGCCCTGGAAGGGAGGCATCCCGCCGCCGCCGTTCGTGACCTGCTGGACGACCGCGTCCAGGTCCAGGGTCGTCTGGTCGAGGTTGGGGCCGACGGTCCCGCTCGTCCCTGCCTCTTCGAGGGTGTGGCAGGTGCCGCAGTTCGCGACGAAGAGCTCCTGTCCGGCCTCGGCGTTGCCGCCGCCGCCACCGCCGCCTCCTCCTCCAGTCGTCGTCTCGGCGGGCGTGCTCTCCCCGCCTGCTTCCCCGCCCTCCTCCTCGTGCGACTCGCCGAAGACCTCGACGGAGGCGAGGGTGATGACGACGAGCCCGGCCGCGACCGCTGCGAAGACGCCGATGTTCCGGCCGGGGAAGCCCGGGTCACGCCGTGGGATGACGATGGAGACGACGAGGCTGAAGACGATGAGGGCGAATGCTGCGACCCCGATGATGACGTCGTTGCGGCTCACCGGCGCCTACGATAACCCGTCCAATGCGTCGCGTCGGCATTCTCGTCGTCGCCGGCGGGGCGCTCCTCGTCGCCGTCGGCCTGACTTTCGCCCAGGTCGGTGAGAAGCCGGGCGTCCTCCCCAACTGGCAGGCGCTCGTCCTCGGTCTCGTGCAGGGGCTGACGGAGCTCCTGCCCATCTCCTCGTCGGGCCACCTGATCCTCGTGCCGTGGTTCTTCGACTGGGACTACCTCGAGACGCACGACGAGTTCAACCAGACGTTCGACGTGGCGCTTCACCTCGGGACGCTCGCGGCCGTCGTCGCCTACTTCTGGAGGGACGTCGTCACGCTCGTCGCGGCCTGGGCCGGAAGCGTGCGCCGACGTCGGATCGAGACGGCCGACGAGCGGGTGGCATGGTTCGTCGCCGTCGCGACCGTGCCTGCAGCGGCGGTTGGCGCTCTGGGCGAGAACGTCATCGTGGACAAGCTCGGGGAGCCGTGGCAGATCGCGTTCTTCCTTGCGTTCTTCGGCGTGCTCCTGTGGTTGGCCGACCGGACGCCGGCGCGGCGGCAGATGGGTGACCTCGGTCTCGGACAGGCGGCCGCGGTGGGCTTCGCGCAGAGCCTTGCGCTCATGCCGGGCGTCTCGCGCTCGGGGGTGACGATCACGGCCGGACGCTTCCTCGGCCTCGACCGCGACTCGGCCGCGCGGGTCTCGTTCCTCCTGCTCATCCCGATCACCTTCGGCGCCGTGCTCTGGAAGGGCGTGACCGACGTCCTCCTCGGCGACCTCCCGTCTGGATCGGCCGGCCCCTTCGTGGTGGGCGTGCTCGCGTCGGCGGCCGCCGGGCTCGTCGCCATCTGGGGACTGCTCGGGTACGTCCGCCGGCACACCTACACGGTTTTCGTCGTCTTCCGGCTCGCCCTGGCGGCGTTCATCGTCTTCCTGATCGTCACGAACCTCCGCGAGCCCACGTTCTAAACTTCTGAAGGGAAGGAGGAACGACGGCAACGCTGGCGAGACTTGCACCGCGAGCGGCCCGCGGTCGGCTCGCTCTGGCGCTCTGGGCGCTGCTGCTCGCAGCGGTCGTCGTCTTCGTCGTGACCTGGGTCGCCGGCGAGATCGCCCAGAGCCAGGAGCGGGACACGATCGACACCCGCCTGGCCGCCAACCTCCGGGTCGGCCGGGAGGAGTTTGCGGACGCCCTCGAGGACGCCGAGGTCCGTGCTGACCGGGTCGCCGGGTCGCCGGCGGTCCAACAGGCGCTTGCCGACAGGAATCGGGCAGCGGCCGAACGAATCGCGAGCAACGTGTCGAACATCGGCCTGGTCGCCGGAAACAGCCTCCTGGCAGGCGACGACTCCTGGATCGCGAGCCGCGCGGTGGACGTGGTCGACGACGAAGGCAACACCGTCGGCCGGGTGGTAGCCGGCGTCCCGCTGAACGACCGGCTCGCCGAGCAGCTGGCGCAAGGAGCGGGGCTCCTGGAGATGGACGTGCTCGCGATCTCGGGCGCCGGGCAGCTGCTCGGCTCCTCGGGCGGCCTGGCGCCCGAGGCGAGCCTGCCGTCCGGAGAGCAGGGGACGACCGAGCAGGGCGGAGAGCCCTACCGGTTCGCCTCGACGCCCCTCCTAGAGGGAACCGGGGTCTCCCTGATCGCGCTCTCGTCCGAGGCGCCGATCGCGGAATCCGTGGACGACACGCGCCGGCGCGCGTTCTTCGCCGCGCTCGCCACGGCCGGGCTGGCGCTCCTCCTAGCCTGGACGGTCGGCTGGCTCCAGCGCCGCCGCGCAGCCGAGGCGCAGGCGGCCGAAGAGGCGGACCAGCGGCGCCGCGCGCGCGACGTGCGCCGCGGCGCGGACGAGCGGCGGGTCCGCGAGGCGGTCGCGCTCGTCGGCGAGGCGCTCGCCGCCACCCACGATCCCGAGGCGCTGCTCCCCGTCATCCTCCAGAGCGCGATCGAGGCGACCGGTGCGGCGGGCGCACGACTCGTTAGTGGAGGAAGCGAGGTCGTCCGCGCCGGTTACCCCGAGGAGGGCGGCTCACCGCTCTCGTTGGAGCTCGGCACGGACGAGGACGGCATCGGCAGCCTGCTCCTCTACCCGCCGCGCGACGGATCGTTCGACACGGAATCGGAGCAGCTCGCCCACTGGCTCGCGGCGCAGGCGTCCATCGCGATCGAGAACGAGCGCCTCCACCGCACGGTCAAGCGACAGGCGATCACGGACGAGCTGACACAGCTCGCCAACCGGCGCCGGTTCACGGAGACGCTCGCCGTCGAGGTGCGCCGCGCCGAGCGCTTCGGCGACCCGCTCGCCCTCGTCCTCGCCGACCTGGACGACTTCAAGCTGATCAACGACCGCTACGGGCACCAGGCCGGCGACGAGGTGCTCCGCCGGTTCGCGGACGTCCTGCGGGAGAACGTGCGCGACTTCGACCTTCCCACGCGCTACGGGGGCGAAGAGTTCGCGGTGCTCCTCCCCGAGACCGGGCTCGACGGCGCAGAGCAGCTCGCACGGCGGCTCCAGGCAGCGCTGCTCCGGCTCCGCCTCGACGAGATCGGCGGCGACCGGCCGCCCGTGACGGCCAGCTTCGGCGTCGCTGCGTTCCCGGCCGCCCGGAGCGCCGAGGAGCTCATGTCCGCCGCGGACGGGGCCCTGTACCGGGCGAAGGCGGCCGGCAAGAACCGCGTGGCCACCGCCTGATATAGACGGCCGTGAACTGCCGGGTATGCGGCCGCCGGTTCGACCCGACGGGGTTCCAGATACTGGTGCCTGCGTGGCAGCTCGGCTTCGATCGCGTGGAGTGCGCCCTCGAGGCGAGCGCGCTGGGCCTTCCACCCGAGCGCCTTCCCGGTGCCCTCGTCGCCGCCCGACGACCGGATTCCGGGGCCCAGCCTCCCGGGCGCGGAGGCGGCGCGACCCCGCAGCTTCCGTCGCTACCGGGCGGCGGCGGCGGCGGTGGCCGAGGAGCCAGCCGGCTCCCCTGACGCGGCTCCCCGCGCGTCGTGTAGACAACGGGAGAGATGCGCTGGCTTGCGGTCTTCGCCGTCGCAGCCGTGGGCGTCGCGCTCGGCGCGGCAGGGCTCTTCCTGCTTCGCGATGACGGCCCGTCCGAGCTGCTGCCCGATCTGGACCAGGCACCTCCTTCGAAGCTGGAGATCGTCGAGGAGGGCGACACGTACCGCCTCGTCTTCGCCTCCGCTGTCGACAACGTCGGCGCCGGCCCCCTCCTGATCGAGGGCGAGCGAGAGACCCGCCGCACTCCGGCGATGACCGTGCGCCAGCTCGTCCGCCGCAGCGACGGCTCGACGCGCGTCCGCACCGTCCCCGGAGAGATCCGTTACGTGGAGTCGGAGACCCATGAGCACTGGCACCTGCTCGGCTTCGAGACGTACGAGCTCCGCCGGGCAGCGGACGGGACGCTGGTCCAGCCCGACGCCAAGACGGGCTTCTGCCTCGGCGACAGGTACGAGACTCCTGGACGCAACGACCTGTCGGGAAAGCCGGACCGCCCCGTCTGGACGGAGGAGTGTGGTCTCGCCGAGCCGGGGCTCCTGGAGGTGCGCGAGGGGATCTCGCCCGGCTACGGAGACGACTACGATCCCGCCCGGGAGGGCCAGTTCCTGAACGTCACGAACGTGCCGGCCGGACGCTACCTGCTCGTGCACAGGGCCAACCCGGAGCGGACGCTCGAGGAGGGCGACTACTCGAACAACGCCGCGTCCGTGCTCATCCAGCTGCGGCGGGCGGGCGCCATCCCCAGCGTTCGCGTCCTCGCGCACTGCCCGAACGCCCCGACCTGCTCGCGAGATTAAGGTCGCGTTAGGTCCCGGCGGACGGGCATCGTCATACGCGCGAGCGTGGCTACGGTGAAGCCGCAGGCTCCCTCGCGGAAGGTTTCGACATGCTCGACCCTGTCATCGATCTCCTCAACTCGAGGACTCCCGTGTACTCGCCATTCGGGAGCATCCTGGTCATCGCCGGGCTCTTCGCCCTGGCGTGGCTCGTGGCACGCTCGAGCGGCTGGCTGGCCCTGCGTGTCCTCGCCTGGCACGACCGCAGGAACAGCTCGGCCGACCTAGCCGCCACCGCGACGATGCTCAACCTGAAGCGGCGCGAGACGCTCGTCTCCGTCATCCGCGCCACCATCATCTACGTCGCCTTCGGGACGGCGATCGTCCTCTCGATCGGGCAATTGACGGGCGGCGTCGACCGCCTGACGGCAATCGCCGGGGCGTCGTTCCTGATCATCGTGGCGGGCTTCGCGACGCAGAGGATCCTGGTCGACCTCATCGCGGGCCTGACGATGTTCGTGGAGCGCTGGTTCTTCGTGGGCGACACCGTGATCGTCCACGCGGGCCTGGAGCTTCAGGGCGTCGTCGAGGAGATCTCGCTCCGGCGCACCAAGCTGCGCTCCGTCACCGGCGAGGTGATCCACATCCACAACTCGCAGATCCAGGCCGTGCGCGTCCTCCCGCGCGGTGTGAAGGAGCTGGCCATCGAGCTGTTCGTCAGCAAGCGCGAGGCCGGCGAGGAGCTCGTGAGGGAGGTTTCCTCGATCCTCCCGGAGGAGTCGACCACGTTCGTGCGCCGGCCGTGGGTGGAGCAGGTCGACGAGCTCTCAGTCAGCCTGACGCGCATCCGCATCCGCACGACCGTCGCTCCGGGACGCGAATGGCTCGTCGAGGGCTTCTTCTCCGACCTGCTCAAGGAGCAGGCGAGCGACTCGCTCATCGTCCACGGGCCGGTCGTGCTCGCGGTCGACGACCGAGCCAGCTGGAGCTTCGCGCGCGCGAGCGGCGCCACTCGCGGGAGCTTCGCCCGCGCCGGCCGCTCGCCGGCCCGCGTCTCCTAGGAGGGATGGCGGAATGTCGCTCGTCGTCGGCGTGCGATGGTCGTTCCGAGGCAAGAACGCAGGGAGCGCCCGTAGCCGAAGTGCTACGGGCGCGACCGAGGACGCAGTCCTCGGGGCGAGCAGCGCGGCCCGGCGGCACAGCCGTCATTTCGTCAAGCCCTCCTACTAGGCGAACGGGCACGATGGGCGCATGCGGTACGCGCCCCTCGTAGCACCTCTCCTCGCCGCCGCCCTGCTGGCAGGCTGCTCGGCGTCGGACGCGCCGGACCGGGAGCGGCTCGGCGACCTCGGCGAGGAGCTCGTTCCGGCGGGCGCCGAGCTGGTCGAGTCGAGCGAGGGCTCGTGTCCCCAGGTCGCCGGCAACCCGTCCTGCGCCCGCGTGTTCTTCACCAGCGACCTGCCGGAGGAGGAGCGGGCGGACGCCTTCGAGGAGGCCGCGCGCGCCGCTGGTTGGGAGGTCGTCTCGCGGGAGCCGCGCGCGGACGGCGTCCTCGTCGAACTCGGCCGCGACGGCTACCGCGCCTTCGCGGCAATCTGGGACGAGGCCCACGCGTCCCCGTGCCGGGAGCAGCCGGATACGGCCTGCGCGGACGAGGTGCAGGTGATCGAAGACGTCTAGACGAGGGGCCCGAGGCGGGCGATTCCCTCCTCGAGCAGCTCCTCCGAGGCTTGGCTGTAGGAGATGCGCACGTTGCGCTCTCCACCGCCCGCGGCAAAGAACGGCGGCCCGGGGACGACGGCGACGCCGGCCTCGAGCGCCCTCCGAGCCACGTCGACGCCGTCCTGCTCGGGCAGGGTCAGCCATGTGAAGAAGCCGCCTTCGGGACGCGTCCAGGTCGCCCGGCCGCCGAGGTGGCGTTCGAGCGCGGCCATGGCAGTGTCCCGCCGCGAGCGGTAGATCTCGCGCGCGCGCCCGATCTGCTCGTCGAGGTGGCCCCTTCGTCCGTACTCCTCGAGCAGGCGTTGGCCGAGGGCGCCGGCGCATTGGTCGGTATTCTGCTTCGCCCAGACGAGCTTGGCGACGAGCTCGGCCGGCCCTGCGGCCCAGCCGAGGCGCACCCCGGGGAAGAACGTCTTCGAAAACGTCCCCGCTTGGAGGACGACGTCGGGGGCGAGGCTGAACAGGGTCGGCGGGCGTTCCTCGCCGAAGTGGATCTCGCGGTAGGCGAGGTCCTCGACCAGCAGGAGGCCGTGCCGCCGGGCGACCTCGACCAACGCCTCCCGCCGCTCGGCCGTCAGGGTGACGCCGGCGGGGTTCTGAAAGTCCGGGATGGTGTAGAGGAGCTTCGGTGCGGGACCCGCGTGGAGTAGGCGCTCGAGCTCGTCGACCGCAAGGCCCGCCTCGTCGACGGGGACACCCTCGACGAGCGCCTCGAAGCTCTGGAAGGCCATGATCGCGCCGAGGTAGGTCGGCGCCTCCACGAGGACGCGGTCGCCCTTGTCGACGAGCGCCTTGCCGAGGAGCTCGAGCGCCTCGATGGCGCCGCTCGTGAGCATGAGCTCGCCGTCCGCGGGCCGACGGCCCTCGCGCTCTATGCGGTCGGCAACGTACTCGCGCGGTCCCGCCAGCCCGTCGGTCGGCGCGTACTGGAACGGCGAGGCGTCACCGCGCTCGGCCAGCTCCCGCAGGATCTCCGCCACCGCTCTCCCGGGGAACGTCGCCGCGTCGGGGAAGCCTCCTGCGAACGAGATCACGTCCTGCGCCCCGGCGAGCGCGAGGATCTCAAGGAGGCCCTCACCCGCGCCACCGCGCGTACGCGCCGCGAAGAGCGCGTCCCACCGACGAAGCTCCGGCTCGACCGCCACCCGGAGATTCTCGCCGATCGGGCCGCCGGGGTCAGGCGGAAGGCGGCGAAGCGGGGTCGGGGTGCTCGAGGAGCCGGCTTTCGATGCGCCGCGAGCGGGCCCGGAAGGCGAGCCAGAGAAAGACGAGCAGGAGCACGATCGGGCTCGCGACGATGAGGATGAAGAGCGCGACCGTCCCGGCCGCGCCGAGGAACTCGAGCGCGTCGCGGGCCACACCGGCGACTCCGCCCTCGTCCTCGTCCTGCGTTGCTGCAGCCTCGCGCGTGTGCAGGACAAGGCTGAGTTCCGAGGTGGCCGCCTCGCGCCGGTCGGCGCGGGTCGCGCGCCGCAGGTCGCGGATCTCGTTCTCGTGCCGCTCGATTCGCAGGCGGAGGCGGAGCTCCTCCACGGGCGTCAAGGTTCCGCTCTCGAGCCGCAGCTCGAGGATGCGGACGACCCGCTCGAGCCGTTCGATCCTGTCCGCGCGCCGGTCGATGCCGGCCTGGAGGTCGACGGTCTCGATCTGCTGGCCGGTGACGGTGCCGAGCTCGCCCAGCCGAACCATGGCGTCCTCGAGCTTGCCGACGGGGACGCGGAGGGCAAGCTCGGCCGTGCCTTCGCCCCCCTTTGTGTCGATGTCGGAGGCGGCGACCCAGCCGCCCAGCTCGCGGGTGATGCCCATCGCCTCGTTGGCGGCGCCGGAGAGCTCGTCCGCGTCGGCCAGGCGGATCTCCATCCATAGATCGATGTCCGTCGCGCGCCTGGGCGGGGCGATTGGGGAGGCAGCGCCTTCAAAGAGCTGTGTCTGGGCGGAGCGCTGGTACGCCTTGCCGAGCGGTGAGGCCGTGTCCCGGTCGGGCGCCGCGGCACCCTCCTCGGACTCGCCCACAGGGCCGGAGACGTTCTCCGCCGCCGTGGTCACAGTCGCCTCGGCGGCCGTCCGCTCGTCCTCCCCGGCAGCCGTCGGCTCGCCGCCGCCGCGCAACGCCATACCGGCGCCGACAGCGGCCACCGCGAGCAGCACGAATGCGAGCGCCAGCGCCGTGCGCCGCCGCGGGAGGGCCCTGCGCTGGCGCGCAGGCTGCTCCCCGAGCGCGCGCGTGCGCGCGCGCAGCGGGGCAGGAGCCGCAGGCGCATCGGCGCGAAGCTCCCGGACGAGCCCCTGGAGGCGCGCCTCCCGCTCGGCCTCGGGGAGGGCACCGCTCAGCAGCTCCTCCAGACGGTCCGAAGCGATGAGGTCAGGCGAGGGCATCGACGGCCATCCTCTCTTCGAGCTTCGCGAGCGCCCGCGCCAGTCGCATCGAGCAGGCGGAGCGGCCGATACCGAGCACACGGGCAGCGGCGTCCGCGTCCAGGTCGAGCACGACGCGCAGCGCGAGCACCTCGCGCTCACCGGCGCTGAGCCCTGCGAGCGCGGCATCGAGCTCCGGCGAGAAGCCGAGCTCAGAAGCCGCTTCCTCGCGCCGCTCCCCGAGTGCGTAGCGGTCCTCGCGACGGCGGCGGCGCGCTTCGCTCCGGAAGTGGTCGAGCGCGAGATTTCTGGCGATGCGGCAGAGCCAGGTGCACTCGGAGCTCCGGCGCGGGTCGTACCGCCGCCAGGAGCGGAAGGCCTTCTCGAAGGTCGCCGCCGTCAGGTCTTCTGCGAGCGACTGGTCGGCTGTGAGCATGAGCAGGTACCGGTGGACGTCGTCGAGGTGCTCCTCCGCCACCGTGCCGAAGCTCCGCCTGAGCGGAGCGCGCCTCGGCAGCGGCGGCGCGAGCGCGTTCACGACCTTCATACGCCGCCGGCCGCGGGCTCCGTCACACCGCCTCCATGTGGAGATTGTGGCTTAGAGCTCGATTCAAAATGAGCACTGTGGCGCCGGGCCGCGCTGCTCGCCCCGAGGACTGCGTCCTCAGTCGCGCCCGTATCGCTGCGGATACGGCCGCTCCCTGCGTCCTTGCCACGGAACGACCATCGCACCCCGGCGACGAGTCGTCATTTTGAACCGAGCTCTTGCTCAGGAAGTCGGCGTCACGGGCGCGGGCTTTTCGATGATCGTCCGCCGCTTGCGCTTGCGCAGCTGCTCGGCGGCGGCGTAGCTGCCGAGCACGAACGCGAATGCCGCCCCCTGGGCGAGGAGGCTTTCCCAGGTCGGGAAAACCCCTAGCCAAAGCCCGGCCCAGTAGGGCAGCTGCAGGCCGTCGACCGGGGTCACCGGCACCCAGCCCACCACCTGGAGCGTCTGCACCGTCGTCCCCACCATGACGACGAGCACCCAGAGGATGAGCAAGCCTGTCGCAACCAGCATCTTCTTGTGCGGCAGCTTGCGCTGGAGCCTCATCGTGAGGAAGCCCACGGCGAGCGTCGCGGCGAGGCCGATCGCGGCGCCGACGAGGACGAGCCCGGCCCCGGCCTCGAGGACGATTGCCTGGAGGAAGAGCACCGTCTCGAACCCCTCGCGGTAGACGCTCGAGAAGCCGAGCAGGACGAGGCCGACGAGCTGGGCGGCGGCGACGCCGACGCCGATCCCGAGGATCCGCTTCTTCCTGCCGTGGAGCCCCGCGAGGTGCTCGCTCCAGTACACGCGGTGGTAGAACCAGTTGAGGATGACCAGGAGCACGGCGATGGCGACCAGCGATACGATCGCCTCAAGCTTCTCGCCGTAGCGGCTGAGGCTCGCGAGGAGGGTCTGCGCGATCCCCCAGGTGGCGACGCTGGCCAGGAAGGCGACTCCGGCGCCCGCGAGGAGTGGCTTGCGGAGCGGGGCCTGGGCGCCGGTCATTCCGGCCATGAGCGCGGCGAGGATGAGGACGGCCTCGAGGCCCTCGCGGAAGACGATCACGGCCGTGTTGGACACGACGGCGAAGGTCGAGGTGGGCCCGGCGCCGACCGCCAGCTCGGCGTCGGCGAGCGCGCCGTCGAGCGCTTGCCTGGTCTCCGCGACCTCCGCCACGGTGGCCTTGCGCTTGACGAGCTGCGCGAGCCCCGGGAGCCCGTCGACGCCGTACCAGAACAGGCCCTCGACCTCGACGAAGAGGCCATTGGCGAGGCCGCGGAGGCGCTGCTCCGGCCCGAACTCGAAGAACGCGTAGGCTTCGAGACGCGCCTGCTCCGCCTGGCCGAACTGACCGGCCGCGATCGCCGCCTCGAGCCGGTCGAGTGTCGCCGAGAGGACGTCGAAATCGGCGGTCGCCCCGGCGTCCTTCCACTCGTCCGGGTAGAGCGAGTCGATCAGCGCGAGCGCCTCGTCCGTCGCGGCCTGGATGTCGTCGGGGTCGGCGACCGCCTCGTGCCCGGCGGCGGCCGCGAGATCCGCGGCGAGCCCGTCGAGAATCGCTCCGAGCTGCCGGGTGGCCGCCCCGTCCTGCTGCGCAAGTAGGTGCTCGAGGTCACCGAACGCCTGCGCGGCGCCGTCGCGGAACGTGACCGCCTCCTGAATCTCGAAGTCGAGCGTTACCTCGCCGTCGTTGACGCCGCGCTCGTACTCGATCGGGACGAGGGAGAGGAAGCGCTCGAGCTGGCCTGCGCGGCGCAGCTCCTCCTCGTCGGAGAGCGCGGCTGCGCGGAAGCCCTCGAGCGCCGAGTCAATCGCCGCCTGAGCGGCCTCGACGCCGGCGTCGTCGCCCAGCGCCGCCGCTCCGACGAGCTCGTCGAACGTCGCGCTCGTCTGTGCGGCCTCGCCCGCCGAGCGCTGGTCGGCGTAGGCGCCGGCGAGCACGGCGAAGTACCCGCGCGCCAGCGCCGCGGCACCGGCGCGGCTGATGCCGAAGCCCTGCGCCCCAGAGGCGGAGACCGTCTCGAGCGAGGAGCGCAGGCGGGCCTGGTACGTGTCGAGGAGGTCGGCTCGCATGGCCGCGGCTGCGGCGTCGGCGCCCAGTCGGCCCTCCCCGAGCGCCCTGAGGGCGAGCGTCCCGTCGGCGCCGGGCCGCGTGAAGCGGGTCGGCTTGCGGAACTCGCGGACGAGGAACCACGCTCTGGCCTTCTCGACGTCGCCCGCAGCCGCGGCCGCCGTGGCGCGCTCGAGCGCCTCGCCGAGGATCGTCGTCCACGTCAACGCGCGGGCGATCTCGAGCGCGACCGAGTCTCCGGCGGCGGCCGCGTTCTCGGCGGCGGCGAGACCCGGGGCTGCGGCGGGGCCGAGAGCGCCGAGGTCGAGCCCCGCGGCCTTGCGCACAAGCCGGTTGGCGCGGGCGGGCTCGCCGAGGACGAGTGACCGCTGCGCTTCGGCCAACGTCGTGCGGACGTCGGCGGCCGCCTTCCATGGCTCCTGGGACGCCCCGAACGCCGGGCCCCCGAGAGCCAGCAAGGCGGCGACCGCCGCGACGATGACCGTTCGCCTCACTGCTCGATCGTCACCCCGAGCTCGGCGGCTGCCTGCGACACCTGGCCGGCGATCGCCGTCGCGCGGTCCTGTGCCTCCGTACCGAGCACCTCGGCCTGCTCGGGCTCGAAGCGCTCGCCCGACTCCTCGCGGGCATAGAGGTCCTCCACGAAGGCACGGAGGTCCGTGAGCTCCCTGCCGGTCTGCTCCGCCTGCGCGGGGTCAACCTCGGCGAGCCGTTCCTCGACGCCCGCGAAGATGACCTCGAGGCCGGTGAGGATGTCGTTGATGTCGGAGAGGCGCGAGACGACGTTGAAGGACTCGGCCTCCGACTCGGCGCCGAGGACGAAACGCGATTCCTTCCACTGGCCGAAGTACTCGCTCATGGTCGGCACCATCACGACGAGGGCGGTGAACGCGTCCGACTCGCTCGGCTCCCACGCCTCGGCCGAAGCGGCCAGCTCGGCCGCGTACTTGTCGAACGCCTCGGCTGCGGCGAGCAGAAACGGAGCGTCCGGGAGCACTTCGCCGAACTCCTCGGCGCCGTCGCCGTCGAGATCCGCCGAAGTGCTCTGCGGCAGCCCTTCGGGCACCGTGCCCCACAGCGCGCCCTCGGTGAGATTGAAGAGGTTGCCGGGCTGCTCGAGCGTTCTCCCATCGGAGAGGGTCAGGTCGAACGGCACGGCGCTTTCCGGGTCCTCGGCTGCGCTCGAGCCGGCGTCGAGGATGACGTCGTACTCCGCGAGCGACGGCGTCCCAGCGACGGGGCCCTCCATCCGCTCGTAGTACGGGTTGCCGGCAATCCAGTCGGCCTTCATGTGCTCGAGGAGGGTGGCGACCTCGTCGCCGGTCTCGTTCCAGAGCGCCACGTAGTCGAACCCGGCCGCCTCGGCCAGGTCGTGGTAGGCCTGCGCGTCCTCCTTGAAGTCCGCTGTGAAGCCCATCAGAAGGCCGGAGTGCTCGAGGATGTAGTCCTTGACGCCGCTGAGATCGGCCGACGGCCGCGTCTCGGTCGTCGTCGGCGCCGAAATCGTCTCCTCGCCCGCCGACCCGTCGTCTCCCCCACACGCCGCCAGGGCGGCTACTGCGAGCGCCGCAGCAGTGAGCGAGGCAATCGATCTCCGGTTCATCCGTCTCCCTTCTCCCGTGGACGTAAGGCGCACCTTACAAGACTCGTCAGGGAAATGAGACTGCGTGGGACCATCGCCTTCCGCCCGGACGGCAATACTCGCGCGATGGCACTGGACGCCGACGACCGGCTCCGCCTGGACTACGACCAGACGACCCAGTACCTGCGCACGCTCATCGACGTCCGCTTCAAGCTGCTCGCGTTCGTGCCCACCGTCTCGGGCATCGCGGTCGCGATCGTCGGTCGGCCGCGCCCCGCGGCGGAGCTTCTCGGCGTAGGCGTGCTCGGTCTACTCGCAACCCTCGGCATCTTCGTCTACGAGCTGCGAAACACGCAGATCTCGGGAACGCTGATCCGGAGAGCCGCCGAGCTCGAACGCCGGCTCCAGCTCCCGTCGTCCCTCGGTGGCCAGGCCTCCGGGGGCCTCTACACCGAGCGCCCAGGGATCACGGTCCAACTGCTCGGCTTCCTCCCGGTCTCGCACGGTCTCGGCCTGGGACTGGTGTATTCGGCGGCGATCGCCGGCTGGAGCTACCTCGTCGCCTGGGGAGGGTTGAAAGCCGTCGACACCCCGGAGGCGCAGGCCGCGGGAGCGGCACTCGGTGCCGTCGCGGGCGTGATCGTCCTCTTCGAGGTCGAGCGGTTCCACCGCCACGCCGGCTGGCGCGCGGAGCGCTCCTGACGGCCCGTCGCGGTTATTCCGCGGGCCTCAGGAGGAAGAGCTGCCCATCCTCGAGCAGGAACGGCGCCGGAGGATCCGTAGGGCCGGTCTGCACGTCGGCGAGCCACGTATCGGCGCCGAAGAGCCTCGACGCGTCGATGATGCCGCTCACCTCCCAGTCTCCGACCGCGACTGGAATGCCGTCACGCCCTGGAGGATCCACCTCGGCAATGCGAGTCGCGCTCGACGCGTCGACTCCGACCGGCCCGTGGGCGAGGCTGAAGCGCCAGATCGAGCCGTCGCGACCCTTCGCCTCCATCACCGGGCTGCTGGCCCCCGTCCCGTCCTCGGCGATCATGAGGTAGTCCTCGTTCGTGTCCACGTTGTCCGGAGAGAGCGCCGTGTCGCCTCCGCCCGCGACGACGGTGTCCGCGTTGTAGACGATCGCGAGCGTCGCGTGCTTCAGAACCCTCGAGGAGTGCAGGCGGAGGGAGTAGAGGCGGCCGAGCTCGTTCACGCCGTCGTCGACTCCCCCCGAGTTCCCGGTCGTGACGAAGAAGAGCTCGTTCCGGTTCCGCGGGTTGAAGGCCCCGTCCTCGAGGCGCACGAACGTCATCGCATCCACGGCGTCGCTCGCGGCCTCGAGCTCCTCGTCCGTCATCGTCTCGGCATCGGGGATCAGGACCCATTCACCCTGGATGGAGCCGCTTGTGAACGTCCGTTCGCTGTTCCGCAGCGGGTGGAGCGAGCGAAAGACGTACAGCTCGCCGTTGTCGAGGCCGTTGCGCGCGAGCGCAGATGCCTCCGGGGAACGATCCTTCTTGCCGACGTACATGTAGAGCTGGTTGTTGAGGGTCGCCGGGCCGTCCTCGAGGGAGAAGATCACCGTCTGCAAGCGGGAGCCGGCGTCCTGGACGACGCTGTTCTCCTTCTCCATGCGGCCGAGCTTCGGCAGCCCGTGCGCCTCGTTGTCGAAGATCGCGACCGAGAGGCCTCCCAGGGCGTCGAAGGTGTTCGGAGAGGGAGCCTCCTCGTTCGCGAAGTAGATCCAGCGGTCGAAGCCCACGTTTGGGCCGGCGAGGAACCCCGAGCAAAAGCGCGAGAAACCCCGGGTCGTGTTGCCGACCTGGGCGGCCGGCCCGACGAGCGTGTTCTCGACGAAGACCGTGTCGTAGGCGCGCTCCCCTGACACCGGATCGCCGTCGGTATCCAGGATCCACTTGGAGACGAACGCTCCCCGGTAGCGGGGACCGCCCACGAGCGGCTCGGACACCTGTGTCCGGCCGGCCTCGTGGCTCATGAAGAGTGTGTGTGTTCCGTCGGCGTTCGGGTAGGCGCCGAGACCGTCGGGAATGCCGACCATGCGGAACTGCCGCGTTGGGTCGCTGGTCTCAGGAACCGCGTCGCCGGCGCTGAAGAGAGCGCGGACCTCGTACTCGGTACCGACGGCCACGACGTACGGCTTGACTGCGGTCTCGGCCGAGACCGAGCGTCCGACCGACATGACGACGGCAGCGACGGCGAGTGTTGCGACCACCGCCACGATGCCGCTGTGTCTCCGGCGGGGCATCGTGATCGTGCCAGAAGTTACTACTCGGACCGGCCGAGGTCAACAGCCCGCGCCTCGCGAGCCAACACTTGACAGACGTGGCAGGAAGGCCGCCTCCGGGCGGCCTTCCCTAATCAGCAGAAACGGGGCGTGATCACCGTCGGCGGCGTCCCGACATGCACGTTGAAGTGGAAGTTCAGGAACGCCTGCTGAAGCTGCTCGTTGCCGCACCTGGGCGGCCCGACATCGATTGGACCAGACGGCGTCATGAGGACGTGCTCGTGCGGCGGCGGCGGCGCCTGAGCGCTCCCTGGAACCACCAAAAGGGCCCCAACCGACAGGGCCAGGATGATCAAGACCACGAATCTCCGCATCGCTCCACCTTTCCCGAGAGGCAACGCGGTCATATCGCGGCAGGATGTAGTGAGCAACGATACTTTCGTACAGTTCTCGGACGCTCAGACCCAGGCCGCCGCGTGGCGCCCTGTCCGTTGCGGCTCGCCCTCGGGCGGCGAGCCGACGTTGGTGAGCGCGTCGACCAATCTGCCGGGCAAGCTCGTCCTGGAGAGCGTTGGGTGTGCACCGTTCGCGTAGGAGCGCGATTCGGCTTCCGACGTTGACCGAGGGAACTTGACTTAGCCGGGGCGTGGCCAGGGTAGGCATAGTGGAGGCCCGCGGCCCGAGGCAAGGTTGCGCCTCGACAGCAGCGCCGCCTAGACGACTGCGAACCTTCCCCGCATCGTCGTCCGGTGAGGGTCGCACCGGTACCTGTAGGTCCCTGCACGCAGCCTGATGCTCCACCTGCGGCGGCCGGTGAACGCGACGCCCGTCCTTCGGTCGACACCGGGCCCGAAGAGATGGAAGTTGTGCATGCTCGAGCGGTCGCGGATGACGAAGGTGTGCCTCTCGTGCTGCACGCGTCGAACGATGGTCCCGTCCGCCCGCTTGAGCGTAATCGTGAAGCCCGGTCCAACCCTCCCGTAGAACGTTTTTGCCTGCGCAGTGGCCGGGGCGAGCAGCGCGAGAACGGCAAGGACAGCGATGACGGCGAGGACGGCGTGCTGCTGGGACATGGGTCGCACCGGGATACGGACGCCGTCCCCGTTCGGATTCTTCTGCTACTGCCCGTCCGCGCGGCTAGAACCTCTGCACGGGCCCGCCCGTCCGCTCGGCGATCCAGAGAGCGAACGCCGCCGGGTAGTCCTCCTCGAGGATGCCGTGCTCCTCGACGTAGCGTTCGAAGTCGGCCGAGGAGAAGGCGTGCGGCGGTGAGTGGGCGCAGATGGTATAGAACATCCCTGCAAAAGGACCTGTTCTGACCGCACAGGCACGCACCGAGGCACGCACGCCACGGACACGAACGGTCTGTTTCAGGCGCCGACACGGGCCAGCGCGATCGTCCGGTCGACCTCGCGGTAGTCCGTGAGCGCGGAGACGTAGTGGTCGGCGGCGACCCGCTTGGAGTCGCCCAGTAGTTCGGCCGCTTCAGCGAGCGAGCCAGTGCGCTTGTTCTCGACTGACGGCCGAGGCCATGTACGCTCGTTGCGTGCGGCGCGTGATCGGATGAAGAAGGAGTCTTCGTATGCGCGACATCGGACTCAGACGGATCGCGACTCTCTCGATCATCGCGATCGCCGTCGCGGTGTGGATCGCCCTCTTCCAGGGCTGGGATTCTCTCTAACTCGCTTCGGCTCGACGGCCCGCCGCCGGGTAGGAAACGGCCCATCTAGGCAGGTTGTGGCTTCCGGCGTAGCCTGACTCTCGTCGGGGCGTAGGTAGGGTAGTCCTACAGTGATGGGTTAGGCGCCCGCCCAGTGCGAGATCACGGATGTTTGGGGTGAGGATGGGGTAACTATGCGAAGGCCCTTCGCTCACGGAATACGGTTGCTAGACTCGGCAATGCATCTAGCGCCCGCCGACCTCTTTGACCCCTCCAGCGGCCAATCTGGCCTGGAGGGCGGAAAGGAGAGGTCGTGGAGACCGACAGCCACAAGCAGGGCGTCCCTCGGATCGTCAACGACCACATCTACAATGCCTTGTGGGGCGTCGCGGCGGAGGAGGGAGTCTTCCTATGTGAGTGCGCGGGCCCGTCCTGCCCCGTCGTAGTCCCGATGACGCCCTCGGAGTACGTGCGCCTGCGTGACCGGGGAGAGCTCGTCTACGCACCCGCCCACGACAGCGCGACACCGCTGGCCGTTTCGCCAGTCGCTTCGTAGCCGACTCGGGCCAGAGGTGATCGCCAGACTGGCCGAAGGAGCCATCCGGTCGAACTCGCGGGCAAGTCGTAGGCTCGACTCAGCCGGGGCGTGGGCAGGGTAGTCCTAGGGAGATCCAGCGTCTCGGCCGAGGGTCTTCTCCCCGGTCTCTATGAGTGGTCACCGACCGGCGGGCTATCTCCGCCGAGGAGGGAAGACTGCTCAGTGTCACGAGCATGAGTCGGCTTCGACGCCAGAACGGGCGGCGCCCAGCGTACGATCGGCTCTTTTCCCGATACCCGAAGCGAGCGTAGAAGGAAATGACCTTGTCTACTTCTCCGCTCAGATCGAGCGGGCCCCCGTTGGCGGGGAAAACGAACCAGCGGCGCGACCACGGGAGGAGGTCACGGAATGCCGCGAGCCAGACCGTGTTCGGGAGCGTTGGCGTGGGCGTGTGGAGGTTCCAGTCACCGAAGCCGTGGTCCCTGTCGATGTGGCCGCAGTCGCACAACTGGTTGAAGCTGAACCGGCGCAAGCCGGAGTCAGAGAAGGTCTCGCACGTGCAACCTGTGGCGGTGCAGCGGCTACTCATCGCTCCCCGAGAAGGGTAGGCGGCTCAGGTTGTCTCCACCAGGGGACTTGTCTCGACCGGTCATCTGGACGAGCAGCCTCGCGTCGTGGCCTGAACTAGCCGGGGCGTGGGCAGGGTAGTCCTAGGAGACCTTGCGGCCCGCGTCGCGGCTAAGCGCGGTTTGGAGCTTCACCGATCTGCGAAGATCGTTTCCCATCGACGAGCTGATCGGCCTCGTAATTGGCGCGGTACTCGCCTTCCTAGGGAGTACCTACGCAGCAGTGTTGGTCAAACGATACGAGGCGAGTGGAGGCCGCGCGAGCGCGAATCCACAGTGAGCTCCTTTCCGCCTCTCTGGCGAACTGTGCTCAGCGAAACCCGCTCGACGAAGCAGCACGACAAACTGAGCGATGCCTTGAACGAGCTTCGGTGGGCCGCTGCCATCGCGGGCTCGACCGAGACGGCGTTTGCGCAGCGGCTGAACACCGTCGCCTCTGAATGGGAGCGCGAACTCGAGGAACGGGACCGAGAGCGAGTCCGGGCCGCATCACAGCCCGAGTACCGCCGGCCCGCAACGGTCAACGATGAGGAGGCGGAGGAAGAGGTCGGTGTCAGGCTTTCAACGAGCTTTGAACGGATCTGCTCTGAGTTCAATGAGTACCTGCAGAAGCGACTTCGACGGGCTTGGTGGGAGCTGTAGGCGACAGTCCGACCGGCCCGCGGCCACCACGAGCGAAGGCTCCGATGGCTTCGCGACTAGAGGTCGTCGCCCTCGATGACCACCCCGTCCGCAGGCTGCTCGCGCTCGATCTTCTCGAACCTCGGCACGGGTCCGCCTGTTACCTCGGCGATCTACTCGGCGAAGGCGGCCGGGTAGTCCCTCCCCGGGATGTGGTGTTCTCCGACGTAGCGGTCGAAGTCGGCCAGACGGATGACGCGGCCATCGGGCACGCCTGGATCCTCCCTAACCTCACAACCCGGGCGGCATCCTAGGGTTTCCTCGCGGCCCGCCCGGCTTGCACGGGCGGCCTAGGATCCCGGAGTGCGTCTCGTCCGTCGCGGGCGTAGGTTCTGAACACAGGAGGTGGCTTCGCGCGGCTCTTGTGCAAGACTCAAGGCGTGCCAGACGAGCGTGAGCGGCACGATTCGACTCGTGAGGGCTCGGGGGTTGACGAGCCTGGCCAGGACGCCGCCCACGACGACGACCGCGAGGTCCGCCTGCACAGCGAACTCGCCCATGAAGCGAAGCGTGTAGTCACGCACCCGGCCGAAGAGACCCACAGGCTGACTGAGGAACTTACGGCGGGCGAGGCGGACACCACCCCGCTCATCGCGCTCACAGGGCTCGCAATCTGGCTGGCAGTTATCGTCGCGATCGTGACAGCGCTCGTCTTCATTGCGATCTACTTGGTCTGACTACCAGCCCGAAGTCCGGACAGCGGTCGGCGCCGACCCACCTTGTAGACGTCCGCCGAGGTCGAGCCCGACCTAGCGCCGCCGGCCGCGGCCGAAACGGCCATCTAGGCGTGTAGCTCCTCACGTCATAACCTGGGCCCTACCGGGGCGTGGGCAGGATAGTCCTAGGGTGTCCTTGCGGCCCGCCCGGCCGAATTCCGTTGGGGGCGCCGGCTGCGGCGAGCCGATCGTGTTCCGATGATCCCTTCGACCTGGGCACCGCGACGAGAAACGGCGGTTCTACTCCGGCCCGGAGCATGCTCGCTCCATTTGGGCGACGTTCAGGGGGTCGGGGCAGGTCCCGGCGAGAACGGGCGAGACTGGTAACTGGCCGCGACTCCAGCCCCGAGCAGTTGCCTTACGTCCCGTATTCAGCCGCGACGGTGGCGACCTTCGCCTGCGCCGTGGTGAAGTCATTCAGCGCGTTCGAAGCGAGGGCAGTGAGGCGATCGAGCGCCCGGTTGAATTGTGCTTCTTCGGGTGTGCCAGCGATCACTGCGCCTGCGGGGTCGGATGCGTCAATGGCGGTCGCCAGGTGTGCTTTCGCCTTCGTCAGCTTCGCGCAGGCGCGACGGACGACACGGGCGGCGGGCGCATAGCGGCCAGGGTCGCCGGCTTCTTCCAGGGTCGTTCTGCACTTGCCGAACACAGACGACCAATGTCGCATGACGGCGTGAGTGATCGCCACCTCTTCGCGAAACCAGTCCTTCTCCAGGCGGGCTGCATATCGGTTGATCTGCCGCCACCACGCCTGCTCTTCCGCTGTAAGTGGCGGCGGTTCGGTTGTCGTCGTCGTCGTCGTTGCTGTGGTTGTTGGCGCTGTGGTGGTCGATGGTGCCGTGCCGGCACTCGTCGGCGTCGCCTCGCCACCTCCACTGCACGCGATTAGAAGAACGATGGTCACCCCGGCCACGGAGGCTAGGCCGACCTCTTGCCACACCAGGCGGCCTACGGGCCGGGCTCGTGACATTCGGAACTTCATGGCGCCTAACGCTACTCCTGTAAAGGAGGCCGATCAAGACTCTCACGAAACGCGCTGAAAGACGCGAGACGCGAGCGGTTCGAAGCCACGCAACCGGCTCTGTGTCGCTCCTCGGGCCAGGAATCCACGTCGCCGTAGAACCTCACTAGTTTCCGGCGTCTAGAGGTCGTCGCCCTCGATCAGGGGCGCCGTTGAGAGCGCGAACGCCGCCGGGTAATCCTGCTCGCGGGTGCCGTGCTCCTGGACATAGCGGTCGAAGTCGGCTAGAGAGACGGCGCGATCGTCGGGAACGCCTAGATCCTGCCGGACCTCAGGGGCCGCAGCTCCCCACCTGTACACCCTTCCGCCCGATCAGCCGCGAGTAAGAAGCCCGCTCATCGCTTGGGTGGCGAGCGGGCCTTCCTAATTCGCCTAACGCTCCGCTTGTGCGAACGAAGGGTGTGGGGGGCGGGCCGACTCTGCGCCGCCCCCTCACATCCTGATGCAAGTTAGGGCGCGACGAAGGTGCGTTGCGATCCCGCCGGAGGCGGAATCGTGAACTTGCCCGGTACCGTCGCTCCTGGGACGCCGTTGACCGTTTCCGTCGAGTAGGCGTACGTCAGTGCCGTGAAGGCGATCGACCTGGAGTTGACGGTGAGCGCATGGTTGTTGTTGTTTGCGAACGTGTCGCAGGCCAGGTGGTAGCGGGGGTCGAACTGCGCGCCCGCGGTCCCACCCCAGATCATCTGCTGCCTGGCGTTCTTGGGAACCTCCGCACCGGTGAAGAGGCCACCGGCCGGTATCCCATTGAGGATGAACGCCTGGTAGTCGCTGCGTCCGTCGAAGGCGGCGTCGTCGTAGGGCTCGTTCGAGAGCGTGTAGAACGACTCGAAGAGATTTTCGATCGCCGTCGACCCAGGCGGGACCGGAACTAGAGCCGTGAAGCTCGACTGGTCGGCGTCCTGCGTCATGAAGATGTAGTTGGGCGAGCCGACCATGTCGTAGCTCATGTAGAGCGCGATCCTGTCCTTCTCCGCCGGGCTGAGACCGTTGACGTAGGCGGTCGAGCCGATAAGCCCTGCTTCCTCGGCTCCCCACCAGGCGAAGCGGAGCGTGTTCTGTGGCTTCAGCTGGGACGTAACGGCGAGGCCGCGCGTCGTCTTCAAGCTTTCAGGTCACACGGACGTCGTGAATGACATCGTCTTCAGCCCGGACAGCAAACTCTTGGCAACGGCGAGTAACGATGGGACAGCCAAAGTTTGGAGCGCGACGAGCGGCGCGCAGCTCGTTCGCTTCACAGAGCAGGCCGGAGACGTGACAAGCGTGGCGTTCAGCTCCGATAGCAGGTTCGTTGTCACTGGGGGCAGCGACAAGGTCGCGCGAGTGTGGAGACCGACGACGGGCGAGGAGTTCGCTGTCCTCCGCGCTGCGGAAGACATAGAAAGCGCGGTCTTCAGCCCCGACAACAGAGGCGTCGCTACGGCGAGTCAGGACGGAACCGCGCGACTCTATCCGTGTGAGGTGTGTCTCTCGATCGAGGAATTGCGCAGGCTGGCCCACAGTCGCGTCCAGAGCGAACTGACGTTGGAAGAGCGCGCGATCTACCTGCACGAGCAATAGCGACACGGTGCGTCCACTCGGGCTTGAGCAGGTGGCCTTGTTCCGCTGGCATCGCTTCAAGGGTGACCAGCCCCCAGGTTTCCGAAAAGACTTGGACGAGCGCGTCGAGGAGTCCGGCTCACGTGGGTTTGAGCTGGACCCGTGGTAGACGATGCCGCGACTCTCTGGCGACTCAGCGGGGAAGGAGCGCGGAGTCGTCCTTGAGGTCTGGGCATCGCGTCAGGCAGCACGAGACGCCGACCTCCCGCTAACGAGGAGTCGAGCTTCTCTATCAGCATCGGAGGCGCACTGAGCGGCCTGCCAAGCCACCTAACGGAACGCCGGCCGAGGAACAGGCCGGCGCCGCTCAGGAGACGTCCAGCAGCTCCTCGCGGTAGGCGAGCGCGACGGCCTGGATCTGGCTGTGGACGCCGAGCTTCCGCAGGATGTTCGCGACGTGCGTCCCGACCGTCTTCCGGGAGATGAAGAGGCGCTCTGCAATCTCGTCCTGGCGTAGCCCGTCCGCCAGGAGCCGGAGCACCTCGAGCTCCCTTTTGGTGAGCTTCGCAGCGACCGAGTCCGTCAGGGGCTGCGAGCGCCGGACGAGAGCCCTGACCCGGGTCAGGAGCTCGTCCGGAGCATACGGCTTCACGACATAGTCGTCGGCACCTACGAGAAGACCTGCCACCCGGTCATACGACTCCGTGCGCGAGCCCGACACGAAGACGACCGGGAACCCGTCCGGCTCCTCACGGAGCGCGCGGCAGACCTCGTACCCCGAGAGGCTCCCGAGTGGGATCTCCAGCAGGACGACGCAAGGCGTGACCTCCTTGACCGCCTGGAGGACCTCTTCCCCCGATCCCACGTGGACGACCTCGTAGCCCGCCGCTTCGAAGACGCGAGCGAGCTCCTTGCGCGCGCTCAGGTCCTCGTCGGCGATCACTACCGGGCCACAGCTATCGGAGGACGCCACAGATTTCCCTTCGCCGCAGGACGTTGCAGGTTCTAGTGCATCTCGGGCGCCGTCGCAACCTCTGTAGGGAAATTGCCCGATGAGAAATCGGGCGACGCCCTGAGTTCGCTCCGCCGAGCGCGCGGAAATGAACTGTTCGGGAAGACCCCCGGATTCCAGGGAAAGGGAGGGCTGCGGTGAGCGACCAGACGGGAACAGTGCCGGTCGAGGCGCCGGCGAACGCAGAAGCGACGGTCGAGGCTACAACTGACGCCGTGCAGCAGGCCTCGCAGGCTGCGGCCGATGTCGAGCCAGCGGCAGCCGCCGCGGAGGCTGAGGCGCCTTCCGCAGAGGCGGCGCCGGCGGTCGAGGCGCCCGCTGCAGAGGCGCCGGAGGTCGAGCCGACCTCCGGTACCCAGGCCGATGCCACGGCCTCTGCGACGGAGGCCACTTCGGGAGGCGGTGCACAGGCGGCGCCTCCCCAAGCCGAGAGTTCCGGGGCTGCCGACGCAACGGCGGCCGGCGATGCCGCGTCCGGCGCGCAAGACGCGGCGGCGGCAAGCGGCGACGCGGCCGCGTCCGGCGCGCAAGACACCGCGGCGGCAAGCGGCGACGCGGCCACGTCCGGAACCGGGTCGCCGGAGGCGACAGACGCGGTGGGATCCGTCCAGGACGCCGTCGACTCGACGACGCAGGGCGTCGTCGATCAGGTGGTCTCCGGAGCGCCTGCACAGGAGAGCTTGGCGGCGACGAGCGCGGCCGACTCGATGTCGGAGCAGGTGGCAGCCGCGGGCGGAGGCGGTGGAGGACTTCCCCCGGCCGACTCGCTGACCGGTGGGCTCGAGCCGTTTCCGGACGTGCTGTCGGGCCAAGTCGATGCGCTCACGGCCCCGGACGCGATGCCGAATCTTCTCTCGGGCCCCGTGGATTCCGTGGCGGCCAGGGTCGAGGAGGGCGTGCTTGCGGCCGAGTCAGTGGGGGATGGCGCCGGGCCGATTCCAGACGTGCTGTCCGGGCCGGCGGACGCGCTGACCGGCGGCGGGCCGATGCCCGATGTGCTTTCGGGTGCGTTGGATCCGATCGCACCCGCGGTCGAGGAGGGGACGCTCGCGGCCGAGACGCCGGCTCCCGTCCCGGACGTGCTGTCCGGGCCGGCGGACGAGCTGACCGGCGGCGGGCCGGCCCCGGATGTGCTCTCCGGCGCGTTGGACCCGGTGGCGACCGGACTCGAAGAGGGCGCCCTCGCAGCCGAGACGCCGGCTCCCGTCCCGGACGTGCTATCCGGGCCGGCGGACGCGCTGACCGGCGGCGGGCCGGCCCCGGATGTGCTCTCCGGCGCGTTGGACCCGGTGGCGGCCGGACTCGAAGAGGGCACGCTCGCGGCCGAGACGCCGGCTCCCGTCCCGGACGTGCTGTCCGGGCCGGCGGACGCGCTGACCGGCGGCGGGCCGATGCCCGATGTGCTCTCCGGCGCGTTGGACCCGGTGGCGGCCGGACTCGAAGAGGGCACGCTCGCGGCCGAGACGCCGGCTCCCGTGACGAACGCGCTGTCCGGGCCGGCGGACGCGCTGACCGGCGGGCCGACGCCGGATGTCCTTTCGGGTGCGTTGGACTCGGTGGCGCCCGCGGTCGAGGAGGGGAGGCACGCAGCGGAGTCGCTTCGCGGCGGGGTCGCCTCACTCCCGGACGGGCTCTTGGCGTCTTCTGATCCGTTAACTGGTGGTGCAGCACCGATGCCGGATGTGCTCTCCGGGGGCTTGGAGTCCTTGGGCGCCGGAGTGACCGAGGGGACGCTCCCGGGCGGCCTCGCCCCGGATGCCGCCGCAGGCGCCGTCGACACCCTCGCCGGCCCTGAACCAGGCGGCGGCTTGGCCGAGCTCGCGCCGACCTCCGAAGGCGACGGGTTCTTCGGGGGACTCCCCTTCGAGGCCCTTCCGGCGCTGACGCCGGGCTCCGAGGAAGCCCTCATCCTCACGGCCGGCCTGGCGACGCTCACCGGCCTCTCGCTGGTGGTCAGAGCGTCGGGGACGCCTGTCGGCTCCCTCCTGACCACACGGTTCCTCCTGGCCGGCGTGCCGCCCATCCCCGTCCGCTGCATGGTCGCCGCGGCGGTGAGCCGCCCCGCGACCTTGGCGGCCGGCGCGGCGGGCGTCGTCACGGACGGCGGCGTTCGTGGCATCCGCACGCTCGCCGGTGCGGTCTCCGACACGCTGGCTGCGGCCGGGGGCGAGATCAGAGACGGGTTCGCGGACGGTGCGGACCGCGGAGGGGGCAGGTTCGGGGACGAGTCCGGGGGCGGCACCCCGCTCTGGATGATCGCGATGCTGCTCGGAACCGCGTACTTCGCCTTCCTGAGCGCGTGCATGTGGGTCACGAAGCGTCGGTGGTATCTCCTGCGATGACGGCAGATCCGAAACGGCGGGCGCGGACACGGTACGCCGGCGCCGCCACCGCGTTCGCGCTCGCCTGTTCGGTCGTCCTGACGCTCGCGACGGCTCCTGACGCCCGGGCGGCGCCCGCCTGCACGGTCACGGGCACTCCGGGCGCCGACGAGCTCGTGGGGACGCCCGGCAGCGACCTTATCTGTGCCCGCGGAGGGGCGGACGTCGTCCGCGGGCTAGGCGGGAACGACCTCATACTCGGCGGAGGAGGCGCCGACCGCATCGACGGAGGGCGCGGAGCCGACCGGCTCGTCGGGGGCCAGAGCCGCGACCGGCTCGTGGGCGCATTGGGAAACGACATCGTGCGGGGCTCGGGCGGGCGCGACAGCCTGTTCGGCCGGCGTGGCGGAGACCGTCTCTTCGGCGGCGGAGGCCGTGACCGGCTCTTCGGAGGGCCCACCCGGGACCTCCTCTACGCCCGCGACGGCACGCGGGAACGGGTTGACGGAGACGCAGGCAGGGATTGCGCGCGCATTGACCGCGGCCTCGACGTCCCCGTCAGCGTCCACGCGCTCTTCTGAGCTAAGAGGATCCGGTTGGCCTTGTCGAGAACGGGCCGTTTTGCAGGGATGTACGAATGGGCGCAGATGGGATCGAACCATCGACCTCCCGCGTGTGAAGCGGGCGCTCTCCCGCTGAGCTATGCGCCCGAGCGGCCCAAGTCTAGACGCTCGACGGGCACTCGACGCACTCACGGCTGGCGGCTACGACGCTGCGCCGGATCGTCGCGCTCGCCCTTGCACGTACTCGTCAGTACGCGACTGCAGGCGATCGCGGCGCCCGGCTTGGTCGCAGCCGTCCCCGCGCGCACGCCGAGCACCGGCCGAACGTCTGGGCGGCGGCTGGTTGCTACCATCGAAGGGCCCGGTCGCGCTAGGCGGGGAGCTAGCGGTTCCCTGAACCCGCAATCCGCTCCAGCGGGGCTGAATTCCCTCCCGAGGGGTTTGCAATCGGGGCACGGGCTCGCGTACGCGAGTGTTGACGGCCAGGTTCCGCGCACCGGGAGCCTGTGAACCGCGTCAGGTCCGGGAGGAAGCAGCGCTAAGCAGTCTCTCCCGGGTGCCGCGGGTCGACCTGGTCAGAGCGAGCGTCGTGGGCACCGATCCGAGAGCGT
>Ga0081538_10000128_pt1 | contig 77546 bp, 74 predicted proteins | sample TabmetS5T2R1_FD_71022 | JGI IMG/M metagenome (GOLD analysis project Ga0081538, IMG submission 71022) | Tabebuia heterophylla rhizosphere microbial communities from the University of Puerto Rico - S5T2R1 | ecosystem: Host-associated > Plants > Roots > Rhizosphere ... | reverse complement strand
TGCGCCCGTACAGCGCCAGGCCCGTCGCGCCCACCCGGTCGGACCACCACTGGAACAGCTCGTCGCTCGGCACGCTCCAGCCGAGGTCGTCGCCGGGCGCGGCGATGTAGCCGTCCAGGCTCAGGTTCATGCCAAAGGTCAGTTTCCGCATGGCGTCAGCCTCCCGAGTCGGTATTCGGCGTACAGACCCGCACAGCATCCCAGCCTTTGGGTGTTTCGCGACCCAATCTCTATCGCGAGCTCAGACGCAGAGTGCGCCGCAGCGCTCGTGGAGAGCGGCGATGCGCTCTCGCGCCAGTCGGTTCAATACCGTCCGGTCAAGGCGACTCTCGCAAGACCAGCTTCCGATGCGAGGTTGGCCGTCTCCGAGGTCAACCTTCTCTCACCGAGGGCGGCCGCAGTACGAACGGCGGTATCCCGGGCTTGGCCCGGCGCGACAGAGCCGCTGCAACTCAAGCCACCGGGAGGGTGGCATCGGCGAGCACGCGGACCTCGTCCTTTACCTTCAGGGCGCCGAAGAGTCCGGAATAGGGCTCGATGCCCCAGTCGCTCTGCCTCACGGTCGCGCGTCCCGTGACCTTGCCATCCGCATCGACGTCGAGCTCGAACTCGAGCGGCCCGGTGGCGCCGTTCATCCTGAGCTCGCCGCTGATGCGCAGCCGCTCCCTGCCCTTGGAGGCCTCGACGTCAGTCGAGCGGAACTCGATCGGCTCGGCGCTCAGCACTTGCTCAGCCATCGTCCGCTGGATTTCCTCCTTATCGTCCTCCCCGAGCGGTCGCACTCCGCCTGTGCCCTCGAGTACCTTCAGGGAGCCGGGCTCGGCGCGGAGCCAAAGCGTGAGCTGATCGGAACGATCGCCGACCTCGACAGTCGCCTCCCAGGAGGTGACATCGATGACGAGATCGTGCCCCGCCTTCGCGGCCGCGCCCCGCCGGCTGGTCTCGACCCTGAGCGTCGCGTTCTCAGGGCCTAGCTGGTGACTCCCTGGCTGGATTGACATCCCGGTCTCGCCATCCTGGCAGGCCAGCGAGGCTTTGACAGACTGATCGCAGCCGCCGTTCCGGAGCACAGCACCCGACGTGGAGGAGTGCGCGATGGAGTTCGACAATTCGTTCTCGGTCCAGAAGCCCGTCGACGAGGTTTGGAGGACGATGCTCGACCTGGAGCGCGTAGTGCCCTGCGTGCCGGGCGCGCGGGTGCTGGAGAAGACGGGCGACGAGAGCGTCAGGGCCGAGGTCAAGATCCGACTCGGGTCGATGGCGATGAATTACTCCGGCCCGGCCGAGATCGTCGAGCATGACGACGAGGCGCATCATGCCGTCCTCGACGCCCGAGCCAAGGAAGCCGGAGGGCAGGGGAACGCCGAGGCGAAGGTCGCGATCCAGCTCACCGGGCAGGGCGACACGACCGAGGTCTCGCTCCAAGCCGACGTCAACGTCACCGGCAAGGCGGCGCAGATGGGCGAGGGCGTGATCGCCGGTGTGACCGAAGGAATGATCAAGGAGTTCGCCGACAACCTGGCGAAGCTTTGAGCCTGCACGGGGCCGGTTGTTATTCTCGCCCCATGGGCCGCAGGGAAGCGCCCACAGTCGGCTTTAGCCGCGACCAGCTGACCCACGGCTGTCTGCGATGCTGATCGCGGCGGACACCACCTCCTGGTACATAGGGATGGCGCTCGGACTTGTGGTTGTCGCGGTCGCGGCGGGCATCGTGATCACGATCCTGGTCTTCGCATCGCGTATCTCCGAGCAGGCGCGCACCGCCGTCGACGCGGTCGACAAGGTCAAGGCGCGCACCGACGGGCTCGGCGGCGTCGCCCGGATCAATGACTCCGGCGTGCGGATCCTGCACGCGGCCCGAGCCCTGCGAAAGGCGGCGGTGGGTCACTGATGGAGATTCCGCTCGCGCTGGCCGACTCGGAGCGCACCCTCTGGTACGTCGCGCTCGGCCTTGGGCTCGTCGTTGCGATCGTCGTCGCCGCGATGTTGCTGGCGCTCCTGCGCCTGCTCGACCGGATCCGGATGAGCGTCAGGGACCTGCTCGACTCGGCGGGACAGGTGGCCGAGAACACCGCCAACATCCCGCAGCTTCAAGCGACCGCGCCCGTGCTCGAACAGATCGCCGCCGAGGGCGTCGTCCAGGACGGCTACATGAACGCGCTGTCGCAGGGATACGACGGCGAGGCGGCGAAGTGAGCACCGAGCTTCTGATCGTGCTGAGCGTCGCCGAGGCCGCGGTGCTGGTCGTGGTGCTCGCGCTGGCGCTGATCGAGATCCGTCGCCGCCTCGGCGAGATCGCCGAGGGACTGGAGACGCTCGGGACCGCGCTCACCAGAGTCGAGTCCGAGCATCTGCGGCCGCTGCGGCCTGCGGTTGAGGCGATCAACCGACACTTCGACGGGATCGTCGCCCTGATGCCGCAAGTCGCCAGGAAGGCGGCGATCGTAGCCGCCCAGACGAGGAAGCAATGACACTCTGGTGGATCGGGAACATCGTGCTCCTGCTCGTGCTACTCCCGGTCGTGGTCCTTCTCCTGAAGGGAGTCCTCGACGCGGCGAGGAGGACGACCGCGAGCGTCGAGGCGCTGCGGCCGGTGGCGAACGCGGCCTCCGACGACCTTGACGCCGTCGAGCTGCTGCACACCACGCGCGACCAGGTGAACCAGACGGTCCAGGTGGTCGCCGACTACGGCGGCTCGCTGGATCAGATCCTGGAGGACGCCCCGCGCTAGCCATGGAAGCTGCCGCCGCCGTCACACTCCTCGCGGTAGTGCTGGTGATAGCGGCACTGGTCGTCTACCTGGTGGCGGTGATCCTGGAGCTGCGGAAGATCACCGCCGGACTCGACGCAGTGATCGGCTCCGTCGGGGGCGTCGTCGAGAAGAGCGAGCCGGTCAACGCCATCGTCGAGGAGATCAACAGGGATCTCGCCGCCGGCACCGAGCTGCTCGAGGGCCTGCTGGTGAAGAAGGCCGGCCCGGACGATGCCGCCGGCCTGGTCGAGTCGGTGTTCCCCGGCGCCGGCGCCGCGATGCTCGAGCGCCAGGGGCGGACCGGCGAGGTCGAGAACATCGACGCCGTCTACACGCGCGGGGCCGTCCAGCTGGCCCGCCTGGGCCGCGCCAGCCCCCTCGGCGCCGGCCCTGAGACCGGCGCCGCGCTGCGCAACGCCGCCTACGCGAGCGCCGCCGCCCAGGCCATGTACCACGATCCCGCCGCCACCAGGCGCGCGCGCGAGGGCAGGTCGATGCCGAGGTCGCCGAAGATCGGCGTCGGAGCTCCCGAGGTATACCCACCGGACGTCGAGGCTTCGGAGGCCACCTCGCCGTCACAGCCACCGACCGCGCAGGAGGGCTCCGATGCAGACGCCGGGACCGATTGAGTACGAGCGCGCGACGAGCGTCGAACATGCGATCGCCCTGCTCGAGCAGCACGGGCCGGACAGCCGCGTCATCGCCGGCGGCCACAGCCTGCTGCCGATGATGAAGCTGCGCCTCGCGAACCCCGAGTGCCTGATCGACATCAACGACCTGAAGGAGCTCTCCTACATCAGGGAGGCCGACGGCCAGGTCAGGATCGGCGCGCTGACGCGCCACCGCGAGCTGCTCGACTCAGAGCTGCTGGCGCGGAACTTCCCGGTCTTCGCCGATGCCGAGCGGGTGATCGCCGACCCGCCGGTCCGAAACCGCGGGACCATCGGTGGCTCCTTGGCCCAGGCCGATCCGGCCGAGGACCTGTCTGCGGTCTGCTCGGCGCTGAAGGCGGAGGCGGTGATCGCCGGCTCGAGCGGCGAGCGGGTGGTCGCGATGGAGGACTTCCACGCCGGCCCCTACACGACGGCGATCGGAGACGGCGAGATCCTGACCGAGATTCGGACTCCGATCCGGTCGGGAGCGGGGAGCGCCCACGAGAAGGTCGAGCGTCGCGCCGGCGACTGGGCCATCGCCGCAGTCTCGGCGGCGGTCTGGATCGACGGCGGCACGATCGCCGACGCCGGGCTGGCGCTGGCGGCCGTCGGGTTGACCACGGTCCACGCCACGCGCTCGGAGGAGCTCCTGCGGGGCGAGCAGCCGTCCGAGCAGCTGTTTTCCGAGGCGGGGAAGCTCGCCTCAGAGGACTGCTCTCCGACCGCCGATGGACGCGGGTCCGTCGACTACAAGCGCCACCTCGCGGGTGAGCTCAGCAAGCGAGCCCTGACGTGCGCTGCGGAACGCGCCCAGCTCCAGGAGGCCTGAATGGAGGTGACCGTCACCGTCAACGGCGAACAGGCCACCCGCGACATCGAGCCAGCCATGCTGCTCGTCCACTTCCTGCGCGAGGAGCTCGACCTCACCGGCACCCACTGGGGTTGCGATACCTCCAACTGCGGCGCCTGCGTGGTGCAGATGGACGGGCGGCCGGTGAAGTCGTGCACGGTGCTTGCGGCGATGGCACAGGGTCACGAGATCCGCACGATCGAGTCGATCGGCTCCGACGGGGGCCTCGATCCAGTCCAGGAAGGCTTCCGCGAGGAGCACGGGCTGCAGTGCGGTTTCTGCACGCCGGGGATGATCATGACCGCCCGGGCGCTGCTGGACGAGAACCCCGATCCCTCCGAGGAGGAGATCCGGACGGCGATCTCGGGCCAGATCTGCCGCTGCACGGGCTATGCGAACATCGTCCGGGCGGTCCGCTGGGCGGCGGAGCACCAGGGCGCAAAGGCGGGAGGGAGGTAGGAATGGCGACGACGACAGCCGCTGCACACACGCCGATGGGACACGGGCGCATGAAGCGCAAGGAAGATGCGCGCTTCATCCGCGGCGAGGGCAAGTACCTCGACGACATCAAGCTGCCGGGGATGCTCCACGGGGCCATCTTGCGCAGCCCGTACGCGCACGCACGAATCGTCTCGATCGACACCTCGAAGGCGCTCGCCCACCCCAAGGTCCACCGCGTGATCACTGCGAAGGACCTCGAGACGCTGGGGTTGGCCTGGATGCCGACGATCTCCTACGACTCACAGGCCGTGCTCGCCGGCGACAAGGTCCGCTTCCAGGGCCAGGAGGTCGCCTTCGTGATCGCCGAGGACCGCTACTCCGCGCGCGACGCGCTGCCGCTGATCGATGTTGAGTACGAGCCCCTGCCCGCCGTTGTCAACGCGCGGAAGGCGCTCGACCCCGATGCGCCGCTGATTCGCGACGACAAGCCCGACCAGACGGACAATCTCGCCAGCCCGCTCTGGGAGGCGGGCGACGCGGAGGAGTGCGAGCGCGTCTTCGCCGACGCAGACACGGTCGTCGAGCGCGACATGATCTACCCGCGCTGCCATCCGGCCCCGCTGGAGACCTGCGGCATGATCGCCGACATGGACCCGGAGACGGGCCAGCTCGACATCTACAACGGCAATCAGGCGCCCAACCTGCACCGGACCGTCTACGCGCAGGTCGCCGGCCTGCCCGAGCACATGATCCGCGTCATGACCAACGACATCGGGGGCGGCTTCGGCAACAAGGTTCCCGTCTACCCCGGCTATGTGTGCACGATCGTCGGCTCGATCGTCACCGGCAAACCGGTCAAGTGGGTCGAGGACCGCTCCGAGAACCTGATGTCGACAGGCTTTGCCCGCGACTACCTGATGCACGGCAGGATCTGCGCCAAGGACGGCAGGATCACCGGCATCCAGGTCGACGTGATCGCCGACCACGGCGCATTCGACAGCACCGCGCAGCCGTCGAAGTTTCCGGCAGGCTTCTTCCACGTCTTCGCCGGGTCGTACGACCTCGAGGCTGCTCACTGCAGCGTCAAGGCGGTCTACACCAACAAGGCGCCCGGCGGGGTCGCATATCGCTGCTCGTTCCGGGTCACCGAGGCGATCTACGTCACCGAGCGCCTGGTCGGTGAGCTCGCGCTGAAGATGGGCGCGGACCCCGTCGAGCTGCGCATGAACAGCTTCATCCAGCCCGAGCAGTTTCCCTACGAGAACAAGACCGGCTGGACGTACGACTCGGGCAACTATCCCGAGACGATGCGCGAGGCGATGCGGATCGCCGGCTACGAAGAGCTGCGCAAAGAACAGACCGAAAGGCGCGCCAGCGGCGAGCTGATGGGCATCGGCGTCTCCTTCTTCACCGAGGTCGTCGGCGCCGGCCCCAAGAAGCACATGGACATTCTCGGCCAGGGGATGGCGGACGCCGCCGACCTGCGCGTGCACGCTTCGGGCGCCGCGGTGCTGAGCATCAGCGCCCAGACACAGGGCCAGGGCCACGAGACCACCTTCGCCCAGATCGTCGGCGAGGAGCTCGGCATCTCGCCCGACAAGATCAAGGTCCGCCACGGCGACACCGACCGGACGCCGTTCGGCCTCGGCACCTACGGCAGCCGCTCGACCCCGGTATCCGGTGCCTCGGCCGCCGTCGCCGCGCGCAGAGTGCGCGACAAGGCGCGCCTGATCGCGGCGGGCATGCTGGAGACCTCGCCCGAGGACCTCGTCTGGGAGAAGGGCCGCTGGTACGTCAGGGGCGACCCCGAGAAGGGTGCGACGATCGACGAGATCGCCGAGGCAGCCTACGGCGAAGCGCCGCTGCCGGAGGGACTGGAGGGCGGCCTCGACGGCCAGTGCGTCTACGACCCGCCCAACCTGACCTATCCGTGCGGTGCCTATATCTGCGTCGTCGACGTCGATCCCGGCACCGCCGAGATCAAGGTGCGCCGCTTCATAGCCGTCGACGACTGCGGCGTTCGAATCAACCCGATGGTCGTCGAAGGGCAGATCATGGGCGGCCTCGCCGAGGGCGTCGGGATCGCGCTGATGGAGCTGATCTCCTTCGACGAGCAGGGCAACTGCCTGAACGGGTCGATGATGGACTACCTGATCCCGACCGCGCTGGAGTGCCCCGACTGGGAGCTGGGGGCGACCGAGACACCCTGCCCCCACCACCCGATCGGCGCGAAGGGCGTGGGCGAATCGGCGACCAACGGCTCACCACCGGCGATCGTCAATGCGGTCTGCGACGCGCTGTATGAGACCCACCGGGTCGCGCACATCGACATGCCGCTCAACCCGGCCCGGGTCTGGGAGGCGATGCGGGGCAGGGCCGAGCCGCCGCAGTGAGCGGCGCGCCACTGGATGGCATCGACCTTCCGGCCCTGGCCACCGGGCTGGGACAGCGGCTTCGCGCCGCGGGCGTGCCCGTAACTCCGCAGCGATCGGCGCGCTTCGTGCGCGCGTTCGAGCTGATCCAGCCGCTGAGGCGCAGGGAGCTGTACTGGACCGCGCGGGCGGTGTTCGTCTCCGCGCAGGCGCAGCTACCGGCCTTCGATCGCGTCTTCGCGGCGGTCTTCGACCCGGCGCTCGAGCCGGACGAGGAGCGCGGCGATCCCTACTCGCCCCCGCTGAGCAGCTCGCACCCTCCCGAGCTGCCGCCGATCCCTGGCGCGCGGCAGGCAGTGCAGGAGCGCGACTCGCGCCGGCGTGGCGCCGCTGTCGGGACCGGCACCGCGGCTGGCAAGGGCGAAGCGCGCGAGATCGAGGCGCCGCTCGCGACCGCGAGCGAGGAGGAGCGGCTGCACTCGAAGAGCTTCGCCGAGCTCGAACCCCACGAGCTGGAGCGGCTGCGCGAGCGGATGGCGGCGTTCGAGCTCGCCACCCCGCATCGGCGCGCGCGCAGGCGGCGCCGCGCACGCCGGGGCGAGCATCTCGATCTGCGCCGCACCCTACGTTCGAGCCTGCGCACCAGCGGCGAGCCGGTCATGCTCGCCCGCCGCCGCCGGCTCACCCGCCGCCGCCGGCTGGTGCTGCTCTGCGACATCTCGGGCTCGATGGAGGCGTACGCGCGCGCCTACCTGCAGCTGCTCACCTCCGCCGTCGCCAGCGGCCGCTCGGTCGATGCGTTCGTCTTCGCCACCCGGCTGACGCGACTCACCCGCGCGCTCCGCGGGCGCGACCCCGATGCCGCCATCCGCGGAGCCACCGCATCTGCCCCGGACTGGTCAAGCGGCACCCGGATCGGCGAAGCCCTGCGGACGTTCAACGACCGCTACGGCCGCCGCGGGATGGCGCGCGGGGCGGTGATCGTGATCCTCTCGGACGGTTGGGAGCGCGCCGATCCGGCCCTGCTCGGCCGCGAGATGGAGCGCTTGCGCAGACTGGCCCACCGCATAGTCTGGGTCAATCCACGGCTGAGCGCCGTCGGCTTCGCGCCGGAGACCGCCGGCATGGCCGCGGCCCTCCCCCACTGCGACACCCTGGTCAGCGGACATAGCGTCGAAGCGCTCGACGAGGTCGCGCGGGCGATAGCGAGCGCCTACGACCGTGCGGCGGAAGCGAGGTGGAGCTCACGGGCGGCTCCCGCGGAGAGCGGGGTGCCGCGGTGGCCCAGTGCCGAGCGGACGGAGGCGCAGAAGCCCGTTCCGATGCCCAGCGGCTACGGGCCCAAGCGCGGCGGGACGACGGCATGAAATCGGTAGTCGGACGGTTCCGGAGCGCTATCGTCGGATGGAAGCCACGGCCAGGAGGGCCCATGAGCGAGGAGACAGAGAGAGCAGAAGGCGATGCCTACCGGGCGGTGTTCCTGCGCATGCACCCGACCGGCAAGGCTGTGCTCAGCCTCAGCGAGCGGTCGCAGCGACAGGAGGCGAGACTGGCCGAGATCGTCGGGGGCGAGCTCGGCATTCCGCCCGAGGACATCAAGGTGGTGCATGAGGACGTCGATCGATTCGGCGAGGGCAACAGCTTCAGCAGCACGCCCAGCGACGCCGTCGAGGAGAACGTTGTGATCACGGCGCACAAGCTGCGCGACAAGGCGCAGCTGATCGCGGCCTCGATGCTCGAGGCCTCGTCCGACGAGCTGCGGTTTCGCAACGGCCGCTGGACGGTCGAGGGCCGTGACGGCGACGGCGCCCGGATACAGGCGGTCGCCGTGAGGGCGTTCGGCGGCTTCGAGATGCCAGAGGGCGTCGAGGGTTCTCTCGACGCTCAGACGACTTACCGGATCGGAGCCGCGCAGGCGGCCTGAGGACGGCATGGACGAGCCCTTCGTCGAGGCCACCGTTGTCCGGGCGCAAAGCCCGACGAGCGTGCGGGCGGGCGATGCAGCCCTGGTGCGCCCCGACGGCACGATCGAGGGATTTGTCGGCGGGGCCTGCGCCGAGGCGTCTGTGCGCCTGTACGCGCTGCGGGCGCTCGAGACAGGCGAGCCGCTGCTGCTGCGCATCCTCCCCGGCGCGGTCGACGATCAGCCAGAGCCGAACGAGGGCGCCGTTGCGGTGACCAACCCATGCCTGAGCGGCGGCGCGCTGGAGATCTTCCTCAGGCCGCGGCTGCCCGCGCCCCGGATGCGGATCGCCGGCGAGACGCCGATCGGGCGCGCGGTCGCCGACCTGGCGGGGCGGGTGGGCTACGCCACCGAGCTGGGTGCTGCGGAGGACAGCCACCCGCGTGCCGACGATGCCGCCGTCGTCGTCGCCTCCCACGGTCACGATGAGGAGCGCGTACTGACCGCGGCGCTGCGCGAGGGCGTGCCCTACGTCGGGCTGGTTGCCAGCGGGACGCGCGGCGACGCAGTCACGGAATCGCTCGACCTGCCCGAGGAGATGCGTGCCCGCGTCCACACGCCAGCCGGACTCGAGATCGGCGCCGACTCGCCAGAGGAGATCGCGCTGGCGATCCTGGCCGAGATAGTTGCCCTGAGGAGGTCGGAGGCCGCCGTCGCAGCGAGCCGGGCGGCGGAGGATCAGAGCGCGATGGTGGCGGCGAGCGGAAGCGAAGCGGCCCCGGCGGGCGAGCCCAAAGCGGCCGCGGTGGCGCCGACCCAGGTCGCGATCGATCCGGTCTGCGGGATGGGGGTGGCGGTCAGCCCCGCCAGCATCCAGCTGGAGCGCGACGGCGAGCGCTACTACTTCTGCTCGGAGGGATGCCGCGACAGCTTCACCGCCAGGGGCGTGCCAGGTGCCGCGCTCAGCTGACGGCTTCGTCACCGGGCTCGTGCTAGCCGCCGGCGGCTCGAACCGGCTGGGGGAGCCGAAGCAGCTGCTGCCCTTCGGCGAGCGCACGCTGCTCGATCATGTCCTCGGCACCGCCCGCGTCAGCGGCTTCGACCAGCTCGTGGTCGCCCTCGGCGGCAGCGCGGCGGAGGTGCGTGCGAAGGTCGACCTCTCTGACGCCGACGTGGTCGAGAACCCCGGCTATGGCGAGGGGTGCTCCTCGTCGATCGCCGCCGGGCTCACAGCCGTCGATCCGCGCTGCGAGGCGCTCGTGCTGATGCTCGGTGACCAGCCGGGCGTGACGCCGGCGACCGTCCGCGCCCTGATCGACGGTCGCGGCGAGGGCACGCGGATGGCGGTCTGCCGCTACGAGGACGACCGCGGCCATCCGCTCGCCTTCGGGCGGGCGCTGTTCGACGACCTGCGCGAACTGCACGGCGACAAGGCGGTCTGGAAGCTGATGGACCGCCTCGGCGACGAGGTGGTCGAGGTCCGGGTGCCGGGGCCGGTACCCCGCGATGTCGACACGCGCGTGGACTACGAGGCTGTGCTGGCCGATGCGCAGGGTCCGCAGTGACCGCTCCCGTGCGCATGGGCGCCGAACCGGCGCTCGCCAAGGCGGTTCCCGACGTCGAATCGCTCAAGCGGCGCCTCGACGAGGTCGACTACCTCGCCGATGATGGGCTCGCGACCGCGCTGTTCCTCTCGCTGCGTCTGCCGCAGCCGCTGCTGCTTGAGGGCGAGGCCGGGGTGGGCAAGACCGAGGCCGCCAAGTCGCTGGCTCTGGCGCTCGACACCAAGCTGATCAGACTTCAGTGCTACGAAGGCATCGACGTTTCCGAGGCACTGTACGAGTGGAACTACCCGCGCCAGCTGCTGCGGATACGGTCGAGCGAGGCGACCGACGACGCGGTCGACGAGGAGGAGCTGTTCGGGCGCGAGTTCTTGACGCCGCGGCCCCTCCTGGCGGCGATCGAGCACCCCGGGCCGCTGCCGGCGGTGCTGCTGGTGGACGAGCTCGATCGAGCCGACGATGACTTCGAGGCCTTCCTGTTCGAGATGCTCGCCGAGTCGAGCGTGACGATCCCAGAGATCGGGACCATCCGCGCAACCCACCAGCCCGCGGTCATCCTGACCTCGAACCGCACGCGCGACCTCCACGACGCACTCAAGCGCCGTTGCCTCTACCACTGGATCGACTATCCGCCCCCCGAGCGGGAGGTGGAGATCGTCCGCCGGCGGGTGCCGGGAACGGCGGACGACCTGGCGTCGGAGGCGGCCGAGGCGGTGCGGCGCCTGCGCCACAGCGACGTTCAGAAGCCGCCGGGGATCGCGGAGACGATCGACTGGGTCGCGGCCCTGGAGCTGCTCGGCGTCGACCACCTCGAGGCCGCGGCCGCCGAGCGCACCCTCGGCTCGGTACTCAAGTACCGCGACGACCAGGAGCAGATCGCCGAGCAGGGCCTCGACTGGCTGGTCGGCTCCGTGCGCGAAGACGGGACCTGAGATGAAGGACGTGATGGAGGTCGTCGACGGGTGGGTCAAGTACGGCAGGCGGGTTGCGCTGGCGACCGTCGTCGACACCCGCAAGTCGGCTCCGCAGCCGCCCGGCACAAAGATGGCGGTCGACGACGAGGGGAGCATCGTCGGCGCGGTCTCGGGCGGCTGCGTCGAGGGCGCCGTGGTCCAGGTGGCCGAGGGCGTCCTGCGTGGAGACGATGCGGCGCTGCTGCACTATGGCATCGCCGACGCCGAGGCCTGGGACGTGGGACTGCCTTGTGGAGGCGAGATCTCGATCTGGGTGGAAGGCTACGACCACGCCGGACCGCAGGGCCGCTTCGCTGCCCTGGACCGGGACGGCCGCAGGGCGGCGCTGGTCACGGTGCTCGAAGGTCCGGGCGTGGTTGGCGCCAAGCTCCTGTTGGCCGACGACGGGGAGCACGACGGCACGCTCGGTGACCCCGCGCTCGACTCTGTCGCGGTCGGGCTGGCGCGGACGGCGATGTGGTCAGAGCGCAGCGAGCTGTGCGAACACGACGGCAGGACGCTGTTCGTCGACGCCGTGGCCCCACCGCCCCGACTGATCATCTTCGGCGCTGTCGACTTCGCCACCCAGCTCGCGGCCGCGGCCCGCATGGCGGGCTGGCGCGTGTTCGTGGTCGACCCCCGCAAGCGCTTCGCCACCGCCGATCGCTTCCCTGACGCGGAGGCGGTGATCGCCGAGTGGCCCGAGAGGGCGTTCGAGCAGCTGGGAGGCATCGACCGGGCGACCTCGATCGCGGTCCTCACGCACGACCCCAAGCTGGACGATGCGGTGCTGAAGATCGCCCTCCGCTCGGACGCGCAATTCATCGGAGCGATGGGCAGCCGCCGGGCGCAAGAGCGGCGCCGGGACCGCCTGCTCGCGCAGGGAATAAGCGATGACGAGCTCGGCCGCCTCTCGGCCCCGATCGGGCTCGACATCGGCGCCCTGACCGCCGAGGAGACGGCGATCTCGATCCTTGGCGAGATCACGGCGGTCCGGCGAGGTCGGGAAGGTGGCCGCCTGATCACCGCCAAGGGCCGGATCCACGATGCGTCCGCGGACGAGGCGCCCCGGCCTGCTACCGCGTCGAGCTGAGACGCGTCCCTCCGGGCTGGGGGCCGAAAGGTCGTCGGTTCAAATCCGACTGCCCCGACGCAGACCGGTGCCCAGCTAGCCGCCGAGTGCCCACGTGAGAATGTCTGCGGCAATCCGCTCAGTGGCTTGTCTACCGCCATCGGGCCTTTCCCACGTCTTGCCCCAGATCGGGTACGAGCGCCACGCTTCGCAATCACCGTCGTGGTCATACCGATGGATTGCGATCGCGGTGTTCGGATATTTCCCGCGCAGTTGCACCTCGCGGATCTCCCAGGCCCGTTCAACGGCATCCTCCTCGCGCCAGGCCCGATCCAACAGCGCCGCGAGCTCTCGGACCAGGCTCTCGATGTGGCGCTCTTCCGCTCTTCGCACAATGGCGTCGCGCGCGGCACGAATCTCCTCGCTGCGCTTGTCCCAGCTTCGGGGCATTGCCCGAATCCCATCGGCGCGTCTCGCTTGACACCGAAGTTCTCGTAACCCGCTTTGGACGAGAGGATGCGGTGCCGTGTGCTCCCCCGCAGACACGGCGATGCGCCTACGACGCTCAGCCAGGAGCCGGGCGTCGCTTGACGGGCCGGCTTCGGCACGCCTATCCTGGGCCATCCTGTGCGCTTCTGACTGGCAGGCCCGATGACAAGCAGGGCGAGGCGCCCCGGTAACGAGCTCGAGGTGCTGGACCGAAAGCGAGCGGTAGACATCCTGTGGCTGGGGATCCGCAAACCTCTGGCTTGACGGCGATCCACCTGACCATGCTCCTCGAGCCGGCGTGAACTCCGAGGACGAGAGTCGCCCGCCCGGAGGCGAGACGGAGCCGGCCCCTCGGACCGACGGTCGCGCTGGGGCCGGGCTCCGCATCGGATCCGAGTTCGCCGGCCATCGAATCGAGTCGGAGCTCGGTCGCGGCGGCATGGGCGTCGTTTATCGCGCCCACCACATCGCGCTCGACCGAGAGCGGGCCCTGAAGGTGGTCGCCTCCGACCTAGCGTCGGATCCGCGCTTTCGGGCTCGCTTTGCCCAGGAGTCGAGGCTCGCCGCGTCCATCGAGCACCGGAACGTGATCCCCGTTCACCACGGCGGCGAGGAGTCCGGCCAGCTCTATCTCTCAATGAGGATCGTGGATGGTCCAGATCTCGGCACTTTGGTGGATACGGACGGGCCGCTCGATCCGCGGCGGGTCGCCGATCTTGTCACGCAAATCGCTGGCGGGCTCGAGGCCGCACACGAACGTGGGCTCGTCCATAGAGACGTCAAGCCATCGAACGTGCTGGTCGAGGGGGCTCCGCAGGCGGAGCGGGCATACGTGACCGATTTCGGCATCAGCCGACTGCGCGCGGCGGACAAGAGCGTCACTACCACCGGCGAGTTCCTCGGCACCGCCGATTACGTGGCGCCCGAGCAGATACAAGGTGACGCGGTGGACCATCGCGCGGATATCTACGCTCTCGGGGGCCTTACCCACTGCCTGCTGACTGGCGAGCCCCCGTTTCCCGATCGCAGCGAGCCAGCGAAGCTGGTCGCTCACTTAAACGCTCCGCGGCCGGCGCCCTCGCGTCTCGTGCGGGGGCTCTCGAAGTCCGTCGATGCGGTGGTCGCCCGCGCGATGGCGGTCGATCCAGAGTCGCGCTACCCGAGCGCGAGTCAGTACGCCGCTGCACTCGACAAGGCGCTCGGGCGAGCGCCTGGTCGTCGCGTCGGCGATTCATCCCCGACGCTCATTCGAAGATCGCTCCTTGCGCTGGTCCTCGGCGCGATTGCGGCCGCAGTTCTGGCGGTCGTGCTCGCGGGCCGGGACGGCAATCGTGGTGCTGGCCCCGACCTCCCGAGGGCTGGCCGAGCCGGACAGGTGGTTGCCACCATCCCCGTAGGCAACGCGCCGTCCGCCGTTGCGGCCGGGGAGTTCAAGGTCTGGGTCACCAGCCGAAGCGGAACGCTCACCGGGATCTCCCCGGCGAGCGAACGGGTCGACCCGCCGGTGAGCGTTGGCGAGGGCGCGGAGCCGGTCGCGGTTGCAATCGGCTTTGGCTCGATCTGGGTGGTGGACCAATCCAACGACGCGCTCGTCCGCCTGAATCCCGGCCAGGGCATCCCACCAGAGCGGATTCTGGTCGGGCGCTCACCCTCCGACGTGGCTGCGGGAGAGCGCTGGCTATGGGTGGCGAACGCCGCCGACGGTACGGTCTCCCGGATCGATCCCGGCACCAACCTAGCGACTCTGACCGTAACCGTGGGAGGCCATCCCCGCTCTCTCGCGTATGGATCGGGATCCGTGTGGGTCGCGAACACCCCGAACCGCTCGGTCTCCCGAATCGACGCATCCGAAGGAGTGGTCGACGGCCAGCCGATCGTGGTCGGTGGTGACCCAATCGACGTCGCGATCGGCGGCGGTTCAGTCTGGGTCCTCGACGGCCACGGTGGTCGGCTTCACCGGATCGATCCTGAGGCGGGAGCCCCAATCGGACGACCGACCGATGTCGGCTCTGAGCCCAGCGGCCTGGCGATCGGCGGCGGATCCGTATGGGTCGCCGGGGGAACCGATGACGAGGTGGTCCGCATCGAGGCATCCACCGGAGATCGCGTCGGCGAGCCCGTGCCCGTAGGTGACCGGCCGGTCGACGTCTCCGTGGGCTTCGACTCGGTGTGGACCGCTGACTTTGGCGCCGGCTCGATCAGCCGGATTGCGCCCGCCAGTCCGGCGTCGGCAGGCTAACCGTCACTTACGAGCGAGGCCGGGCAAGGACGGAAAGGACCTTGCTACAGCGTCAGATCGCGCGGCGACACGGTGCCATTGCGGATTGCCTGTTCAGCCAGCTTCGCCCGCTTCTCGTTTTGCGGAAGGTCTCCGATCCCGAAGCGGTCGCAGAGGTCGCGCAGGTGTCTCTTGACCGCCTGCACCGAGAGGTGGACCTCCTCCGCGATCGCCCTGTTGGTTGCCGGCGTCGTGAACTCACCGCCGTCGCGGAAGGGTCGGCACAGTGCAACGAGTACCTGCCGTTGCCTGTCGGTGATCACCGCGTGCGCAACGGTCTCGCTAGCCGGCGCCGTCCCGGCGGTCTCGCTTGCGGCCGGATCGCGATAGACCAGGACGGTCGAGCCGGCACGGATTGCGTCGCCGTTGTGCAGGCGGCGCTTGCCCACAACCCTTTCACCGGCCACAAAAGTCCCGTTCCGAGAGAGGCCCTCGTCGGCGATGACCCACTCGCGACCGATCCGTTGAAGCTCGGCATGAAGGCGCGACACCTGCTTGTCGAAGGCGAGGCTGATGTCCGCCTCCTCGTCACGGCCCAGGCTCAGTATTCCTCGATTCGGAAGCTCGATCACAACCTGATCGCCCGCTTCGTCCCGATACTCAAGAAACGGCCGGCCACGGCGCTCCGCTTCGATCCGGCGCTTGAGTTCACTCGGCGTCGTCGCCAACTGCCCGCGGCCCATGTCGGCGCAGGATAGGTCGTCTGTCGCCGTCGGGAAGGGGTGGGTCCCGACCACGCCGAGCTCTGGCCCCTTTTGAATGCGGGCGCGGGTCCAGGGACACCGCAAGCCTCCAAAGGGGTCGGACGCCAATACCTAGGGTCGGTAGCCGACGGCCCATTTGCGCCGTAGCGTCGTTGGGCATGACGGCTGAGGCGACCCGCGATGAAGCGGACCTTGAGGAGACACCGATGACTTCACCGACAAAGACAAACGACCGTCGACGGGCCCTGCGTACAACGCTGGCCCTGCTCTGCGTGGCGGCCGGCGCCCTGACCATAGCCCCAAGCTCGGCGCTCGCGAACCCGCCGGCGAACGACGACTTCGCCCACGCGCATGACCTTGGCGGCGGATCCACCGCCTCCGCGTCCGGTACGAACCTCGACGCGACGGCCGAGCCAGGGGAGCCGGACCACGACGGCTTCGCGGCCGAGGCGTCCGTGTGGTATCGGTGGACGGCACCGGGCGACGGCGCCATCCGGGTCAATACCTGCAGCAGCGACTTCGACACGGTGCTCGCCGTCTACACGGGTTCCGCGATCGACGCCTTGACGGCCCTGGCCAGCAACGACCAGGCATGTGGCGACCAGAGCCGGGTGGGATTCACCGTTACCGGCGGAACGACCTATCGGATCGCGGTCGACGGCTACGGCGGAGACCAGGGCGCGATCGAGCTCGAGCTCCTGCCCGCGAACCCGCCGCCGAACGACGACTTCGCCAACGCGCATGACCTTGCCGGCGGATCCGCATCGGGTACGAATGTCGACGCCGCGGCCGAGCCAGGGGAGCCGGGCCACGACGGCTTCGCGGCCGCAGCGTCCGTGTGGTATCGGTGGACGGCACCGGGCGACGGCGCCGTCCGGGTCAATACCTGCGGCAGTGACTTCGACACGGTGCTTGCCGTCTACAGGGGTTCCGCGATCGACGCGTTGACGCCGCTGACGAGCAACGACGATGCATGTGACCTACAGAGTCGGGTGCGCTTCAACGCTATCGGCGGAACGACCTACCGGATCGCGGTCGACGGCTACGGCGGACAGGAGGGCGCGATCGAACTCGAGCTCCGGCCCTCTAACGCGTTCCGCTTCGGCAAGCTGAAGCGCAACGAGAGGCGGGGTACGGCGAAGCTCACGATCAAGACTTCTTACGCCGGGGATCTCAAGCTCGCCAGAACCGAGCTGGTCAAGAGAGCGACCGCTTCGGCGGCGGGGGCGGGCAAGGTAAAGCTCAGGATCGAGCCAACCCGCAGCGCGATGAGGACACTGGACCGGCGCGGCAGGGTGAACGTGGACGCCGAGGTCACCTTCACGCCGGAGGGTGGCGAGCCGAAGACCAAGAACAAGCGGCTGAAGCTGATCAAGCGCTAGCGACGAGGCGCCCCTGGGCCGCTCGAGCCCGAATTCGAGCTGGGGCGACTCATCTCGCACTTACAGGCCCACTAGTTCGTCAATTACCCGCATGAAGCCGCACTCGCTCGACTATCTGTGCGCGGTAGCGAGACGATCGGGCCGCCGGTGGATCTGCGACGGTCGTGCTGCCGCTTTGATACGGGCTGCTACGTCCTATGCGTCCAGATCCTCCACGGACGCGGACGCATAGGGCGATCTGGACGCCCAGGGACGCATCGACACCACGATCCGCTCGGCTGGGGGCCGAACGGTCGTCGGTTCAAATCCGACCGCCCCGACTGACGAAGAACGGCGCGATTTGCAGCTCCACACACCCGCCAGCGCGACAAGCGAGAATGCCACCTCGTGGCCGCAACCCGCCGAAAGCGTCGTGGCAGGAGCCGTAAATGACGATGATTGTCGGCCTCGGCGGCTCGCTCCGGCACGGATCGAGGAGTCGGGCAGCGCTGCGGCGAGCGCTCGACGGGGCGGCGGCGGCCGGCTCCGAGACCCGCCTGCTCGACCTTCGCGAACTCGACCTGCCGATGTACAACCCCGACCAGGACAGGCCCGGCGAAACCGCGGCCGAGCTCATCGAGTCCTGCTATTCCGCCGACGGCCTGATCTGGAGCAGCCCCCTCTATCAGGGGACGATCTCGGGCGCGCTGAAAAACGCGCTCGACTGGCTGCATGGCCTCGGCCAGCGCGACCCGCCCTACCTGCACGACAAGGTGATCGGCCTGATCAGCGCGGCGGGCGGAACGCAGGGGCTACAGGCGATCAACACGATGGAGTTCGCTGTGCGGGCGCTCCGTGGCTGGGCGGTGCCCTACGTCGTGCCCGTCGCCTCGGCAGACCGGGTGTTTGAAGCGGCGGGCGGGATCAAGGACGAGTCGGTGCAGGTCCAGCTTTCAATGCTCGGCAGTGAGGTTGTTCGCGTCGCCGAATTGTTCGCCAAGGATCGCTCGGTTCACCGCGAGCATGAATGCGCACAGGCCGCACAAGCCGTGGCGGCCGTCGGCTGACGCGTACCCTCCACAGCCGACCTCGATCTCCCTTGACCGACTGGAGAAGGCTGCATAGAGTGGCGGCGATCCGTGGCTTCATCTCCGGATCTGTCTGGAGTGTGGGAAGGTCGGTTGCTGCGACAGCTCGCCGAATCGCCACGCCAACGCTCACGCGCGGAGCGCCGGTCACCCGCTGGCCCGGTCGATCGAGCCCGGCGAGGAGTGGTCGTGGTGCTTCGCGGATGACCTCGCGATCGTGATTCCGGAGGTGCACGGCGAGGTGCGCATCCCGCCATCCCCCTTGGGCGGCTGATGGCATCCGGGCGCTGGCCGTCCCTCTCGTACTCGGCGTGGGCCCCGACCTGCGACACGCTTCACGCACACACGCAGGTCCTCGGCAAGCTGGCGGTGGAGCTCGCTCCGCCGGAGCCGCAGCTTCAACACGCGGCGCTGCGAGTGACCGCGCGCGGCTGGGAGACGCCGACGCTGCCGGCGCCCGATGCCTCGGGGTCGATCGTCGCGGCGCTCGACCTCCGCACCCACGAGGCGGTCGTCGAGCACAGCGACGGGCGGGAGGCCCGGATGGCACTGACGCCCAATCGGCCGGTGGCTGACGTCACGAGGGAGACGGTCGAGGCGGTCGGGCGGCTGGCCGGGCCCGTCGAGATCAACCCCAAGCCGCAGGAGGTTCCGTGGGAGGCGCCGTTGGACGAGGACCAAGAGCACGCCACCTACGACACGAACCAGGTGTCGGCGTACTTCACGGCAGCCACGCAGGCCGCGCTGGCGCTGGCCGAGTTCCGCGGGCCCTACCGCGGTCGCCTGACGCCTGTGAACGCCTGGTGGGGGACCTTCGACCTGGCCGTCGCCCTCTACTCCGGCAAGCCGGCGGACCCGCCGGCGGAGGACTTCATCATGCGCAACTCGGCTGACGCCGAGATGATCGAGGTGGGCTGGTGGCCGGGCGACCGGTCCAGGGAGCATGCCGCCTTCTTCGCGTTCGCGCATCCCGCCCCGGAGGGGTTCTCCGAGGCGGAGCTGAGTCCGGCCGCTGCCCGCTGGGATGAGGATCTCGGCGAGTTCGTCCTCGACTGGGAGGACGTGCGCCAGAGCCCCGATCCGAGGGCCGATGCGCTGGCGTTTCTGCACTCGGCCTTTGGCCACGCATGCGAGGTCTGCGCGTGGGATCCGTTCCTGGCCGGCAGCGCCGAGGGCCACCCGCCGCCGATCCACTGATACGCGCCGGGGCGCGGCGAGTCGCTTCTTGACGGATGGCGGTGGCGCAACCACAATCGCGACCGACTCAGCGTCGGGTCCGGAGGAGCCGCTGCACTTCGAGGAGAACATCAAGGCGCCTAAGAACACCCAGCCGGCCTGACCATTCTCGTCATCCTGCCATGCTGTCGCCTCGCGCGACGAGGAGCAGCCCCCTACTCCCTCGGCGGGGGGTCGAATGTGAGCGGAAGTGAGCGCAGGTGAGAGGCCCTCACCGCGCCAGGCACGGGGAGCCGCGCTACCAGCCGTGGGAGGCTGACTCGGCGCCTCGCTAGTCGGCCGCGGCGCCCACCAGTGCCTGTGGCTGTTCCGGTTCCATGCGAAGCGCAACGGACGTCGCCGGGCACACCGCTCAGGACCAAGCCTGAGATCTCCACGGCATCTCCTGCAGCGTCCAGGTGTTGCCCTCGGGGTCGCTGAAGGCCGCGTACTTGACGCCCTGCGCCTGTTCGTCGACCTCGCCGACTTCAAACCCGCGGCCAGTGAGTGTTTGGCGAGTCTCGGCGACGTCCTTCACCACCAGGTGGAGGCCCTTGATCGACCCCGGTTCCATCGCGATCATCGGCAACCCGGCACCGAGGACGATCGAGCATGCCGATCCCGGTGGAGTCAGCTGGACGACCCTGACCCCGTCGGCTGGCCGAACGTCGACGTCAACGTTGAAGCCGAGCCTCTCGGCATAGAAGTTCTTGGCTCCATCGATGTCGACGACCGGGACAGGCACCAGCTCGAGCTTCATCTCCATGTTCGTCTACTCCTTCGTCGTTGCTTGCTGTAGTGGGTGGCCGATCGCCGTCGGCGCGCGCCCGCGCTCGGCGGCGCCCTCGATGCGGACATCCGGAAGCCAGCGAAGCCAGGAGGGCAGATACCAGTTGCGCTCGCCCAGCAACTCCATCGCCGCCGGCACGAGCACGAGGCGGACTAGTGTCGCGTCGAGCAGTAGGGCGACGGCCACGCCGAAGCCCATCTGCTGGAACATGACGAGGTCGCCTCGGGCGAACCCGCTGAAGACCGCGATGATGATCAACGCGGCGCCCGTGATGATCCGGCCCGTCGAGCTCACGCCGTGGGCCACGGCCTCGCTGTTGTCACCGGCGCGGAGGAAGCGCTCGCGGATGCGGCTGAGCAGAAAGACGTGGTAGTCCATCGACAGACCGAAGAGGACGGCGAACAGGAACAGCGGCACCCACGCCTCGATCGTGTCCACCTGCGGGAATCCGAGGAGCTCGTTCCCGACCCCTTCCTGAAAGACCAGGACGAGCAACCCGTAGGCCGCGCCGACCGACAGCAGGTTGACCGCGATCGCCTTGATCGCGACGACCAGCGAGCGGAAGGCGACCGTCAATAGGACGAAGCTGAGCCCGAGCACGAAGGTGATGACGATCGGAAGCCAGTCGCTCATCGTGTCCGACTCATCGATCGATTCCGCCGTGTCGCCGCCCACGAACACCTCGACTTCCGAATCCGGGAATGCCTCTGGAATCTGTGTAGAGCGCAGCTCGCGCACCACGTCGATCGCGTCCTCCCCCCGGGGATCGCCCTGGATCGGGACCGTGAGGACGCTGAGGTCTCCGGCACCGTTCGTCTCGAGGTCGGGTGGGCCGAAGAGATCCTCGCCCGCCAGCCGAGCCCGCAGCCGCTCGATCCCGGTCTGAACCGCCGGCGACGAGGCCTCGCCGTCGATCACGATCTCCGCCGGGTCGGTCGTCTCGCCTGGGAACTCGGCGTTCAGGGCCAGATACCCCTGCTTTGCCTCGAGCCGATCCGGAAGCGTGCTCACGCCGGCCTCGCCTGACTGCAAACCGAGCACGGGCGCGGCCAGCGCGAGCAGGAGTGCCGTTCCGAGCACGAGGCTCGTTAGTGGCCGGGCCATCACCCCTCGCACCGTCCGAGACCAGAACGGGCTCTCCTCGCGGCCCGCGGCTCGCCCGAAGAACGGGATGCGCAGTGCGTTGACGCGGTCTCCGAACAAACTGAGGAGCGCCGGTAGAAGCGTGAGCGCTGCGGCCACCGAGACGAGTCCAGCGGCTATCGCGCCGGTGGCGAGGCTCCGCATAATCGTGTGGGGCACGAGCAGTAGCCCGATCATCGCGAGCGTGAAGGCAATGCCGCTGAAGAGGACCGCTCGGCAGGCGCTCCCGCCGACCGCGGCTATCGCGTCAAGCTTCTCGCGGCGGTGAAGCCGCTCCTCGCGATAGCGGGAGAGGACGAACAGCGAGTAATCGATCCCGAGCGCGAGCCCCATCCCGGTGAGCATGTTGGTGGCGAAGACCGAGAGCGGAAAAGCCTGCCCGACGAGCGCCATCAGCCCCAGACCAACGACGATCGCGACGATCGCCATCACCAGCGGGATGAGGCCGCCGACCACAGAACCGAAGACGATCAACAGCACGATCAGCGCGGCCGGCAACCCAAACCCCAGTTCGCCGTTCGCCAGGTCCTCTTCCGCCAGAGTCGAGAAGTCGTCGTCCAGCGTGAACTCGCCGGTGATCGCGGCGTCGAAATCGCTCTGGTCATCGACGGCCTGAACCGCCTCGACCACTCCCTCGGGGTCGTCCTCCGCGTCGCCACCAAGGGCGACGAGCATCGCCGTTGCGTCGCGATCTTGCGAGACCAACCGGTCCGAGCCCGTCCCATAGAAGGTGGTGACTCGAGCCGCACCCGCTCCCTGCAGCTCGGCTGCGAGCCCGCCGACCTGCCGCTCGAAGCCTGGTTGGTCGACGGTTACGCCGCGGGAGCCGACGACGACCACCTCGCTGGCGTCGCGCGTCCCTTGGCCGGCGCGTTCGGCAAAGCGCTGCGAACGCAACTCGTCGGCACGCGTCGACTCCGGGGTGCCAGTGACCTCCTCGTCGCCGGAGAGCGCGTCACCGAGGAAAGCCGCGCTGATCGCGATCGCAGCGAAGAGCGCCACCACCCAGCCGGCGACGACGCTCCAAGGCCGGCGGCTGCTCCAGATCGTCAGGCGCTCGGTCATCGACTCGAGTCGGGCGTCCGGTACGTGGCGATGACCACGCCCGTGTCGGTTGTCACGCTGTCGACGAGCCGCAGAGCAGCGAAGGACCCGCCGTCGCGGAAGAGTCGATGCCCGGACCCCAGGACTAGTGGGTGGATCAGAACCACGTACTCGTCGACGAGATTGTGCCCCATCAGCGACTGGACTAGCTCTCCGCTGCCCATCACCACGATGTCGTCGCCCGGGCTCTCCCTCAGTTCCGCCACGGCGTCCGCGGCGTCTCCCCGGAGCACGGTCGAGTTGCTCCACGGCAGGGGCTCCTCGAGCGTCGTCGAGGCGACGTACTTCTGCATTGCGTTGAGCACCTCGGTGAACGGGTTGTCTTTCTGATTGGGCCAGAACCCGTAGAAGTCCTCGTAGGTGCGTCGCCCGAACAGCAGCGCCTCGGTCGTGCCCATCCGCTGCCCCATCTGGGTGCCCATTGCGTTGTAGGGGACTGCCCAGCCGCCGTGCTCGAAGCCGTCGCGAGTGTCCTCGTCGCGCCGGCCCGGTGCCTGCATCACCCCGTCGAGCGTCAGGTTGTTGATCACCACGACTCTGCTCATCTCCGTCCCGGGCCCAAACGTAGATCGCAATGGGGGGACCGCGCATCGGCCTACGGGGCCAAGCTCGCCTCCGACCGCAGGGGGATGTCGAAGGCGGCGCGGGGCAGTACCGTCGAGCTGTGAGCGGCCGCTTCCTCCCGCAGTCATTCGATGCCGAGCACATTCCCGCTCTGGTTCTGCTGTTCGCGCTCGCCGTCGCGGTTCTGGCCGCAGTCACCGACCCGGGGACTCCCGCCGACCTGATCCTCGCCGCGCTTCCGGTCGGCGCGTTCGCGGTCTGGACCCAGGTGCGCAGCCTGCCGCTCTGGGCGCTTGCCGTTGGAGTGATCGCGCCAGTCGTCGTCGCTCAGCGCGACGGTCAACTCGAGCCGCTGTTCTTTGAGGTCTCGCTGCTCGGCTTTGTCGCCGGGCGGTGGGCGCCGTCGCTCGCCGCCGCCGTCGGGATCGGCCTGATCGCAACGGCCGCGCCCGTAGCCACGAGTCTGATCCAGGACCCCTCGGAGATCGCCGTCGGGATCTGGATCATCGGCATTGCTTTCCCGTGGGCGCTCGGCCTTGCCGCCGCTCGGCAGAGCCAGCTCACAGCCGAGCTCGACGCCACCCGGCGCGAGCTCGCCGAGCAGGCGCTCCTGGCCGAGCGGCGCCGGGTCGCCCGCGATGTGCACGACCTGGTGGGACACGGGTTGGCCGCCGTCATGCTTCAAGTCACGAGCGCCCGCCACGTGCTGCGCCGTGACCCCGCTGCAGCCGAAGAGGCGCTGCGGTCCGCGGAAGGCGTGGGCCGGCGCAGCATGCGGGAACTCCGCCGCACACTGGCCCTCCTTCGCAGCGACGACGAGTCGGCGATCGCGCCGCCGCTGCCCTCGGCTGGTGACATCGCGGCGCTAGTCGAGGAAGCGCGTGTCGGAGGGCTCGCGGTCGAGCTGCGGACAGGTGGCGATCTCTCTCGAATCGCGCCGGGCGTCGGCGTCGCGCTCTACCGAGTCGCCCAGGAGGCACTTTCGAACGCCGCCCGGCACGCGCCGCGCGCGCGGACCGTGCTCGAGCTCGAACTGACCGACGGGTGTGCGTGCCTGATTGCCGAGACGACTGGCCCGACCGCCGCGCCGGATTTCGATGAGGAGCGGGCCCGATACGGGCTGATCGGAATGCGCGAACGCGCCGCCGCGCTCGGCGGCGAGTTCGCGGCTGGACCAACTCCCGCGGGGTGGCGGGTGAGCTGTCGCATCCCCCTGGAAGCGACCGGCGCAACACCGGCCCGGACGGTGAGGCCGACATGATCCGAGTCGCCCTCGTCGATGACCAGGCCATCGTCAGGACGGGCTTGGCGCGCATCCTCTCTCCGAGCGATGGGTTCGAGGTGGTCGCGGAGTGCGCCGATGGGCGGCAAGCCGTCGAGGACCTGCCTGCCGCGCGCCCGGACGTCATCCTCATGGACATCCGGATGCCGAAGCTTGATGGCATCGCCGCGACCTCCCAGCTACGCACCATGGCGAACCCCGTTCCGGTCCTGGTGCTCACTACTTTCGGCGAGGACGAGGTGTTATGGGGCGCCGTCGAGGCTGGGGCGGCGGGGTTCGTCCTCAAGGACAGCTCCGCGGAGGATCTGATCGCGGCGGTGCGGGCCGTCGCCGAGGGCGGCGCCTGGTTTGACCCCGCAGTCGCGCCGCGGGTTCTCGACCGCTACCGCCAGGTGGTTGCGCCCGCCACCCGCGACGCCGTCCGACTCGAGGAGCTGACCGAACGGGAACACGCCGTGCTGCGGCTGATGGCACGGGGCGCGACCAACGCCGAGATCGCCGCGAGCCTGTCTGTCGCGGAGGCAACGGTGAAGACCCACGTTGGGAGCATCTTCGCCAAGCTGGGGGTCCGCGACCGGGCCGCGGCGATCGTGTTCGCCTACGACCACGGCGTCGTCAGCCCCGGGGCGACGCCGCCGCCGAGCAGTAATCGGCCCGATCGCGCCGAGCGGTGATAATCACCACAAAGTGGACGCGCTCGCCGAGGTCGAGCGGGGCCGGGAGCTGTACGCGCTCCACGACCGGATCCTCGTCGCCTCGCCGGCAGCCAGCCGTGTTCAGCCTCGGTGGCCCAGGTGCCGTTACTCAAGCCCCGGTGAGTCTCGCTGCGTGGCTCGTGCCGCGGTGAGATGATCAGCGGCCGGGAGTAGGGCCATGGACCCGCACCTACTCGAGACAGTCCCCGGCTTGATCTACCGGATCAGGGCAACGCCGCCGTTCGAGGTGGAGTTCGTCAGCGACGAGCTGGCGGCCCTGACTGGATACTCGGTCGAGCAGTTCCTGGGCTCGGCGCCCGAGATCCGCTGGACGGATCTCGTCCACCCGGAGGACCTGCCGCGCGCCTACGACGTGATCGAGCGCGTCCTGACAGGCGAGCTTGCGGAACTCGAGTTTCGCTACCGGCGTCCGGACGGCAGCGAGGGATGGCTGCTCACACGGGCGCGCAAGCTGGACGGGCCGGATGGGAAATCCAGGCTCCACGGCGCTGCGATTGACGTGACCGAGCGTCATCTCTCGGAAGAGCTGCGTCGCCGCGCCGAGGCCGAGGAAGCCCGGCGCAGCGAAGTCGAGGCCTCCCGCAGTCGCATCGTGGCGGCCGAGGACGAGGCACGGCGCCGGCTAGCCGCCGACCTACACGATGGGGCACAGCAACGGCTCGTATCGGTTGCACTCGACCTCGCGGAGGTGGAGCGCGGGCTTGACGCTGAGCCCGGACGCGCCAGGAGGCTCCTCGCTACCGCCCGATTAGAGCTGGCGCGGGGCCTGGAGGAGCTACGGGAGCTAGCTCGTGGAGTCCATCCCGCGACCCTGACGGAGCGTGGACTGCCCGTCGCGCTCGAGGGGCTCGTCGGACGAAGCCCTGTCCCGGTGGACCTCAGCGTCGCGGTCCACGGTCGGCCGCCCGCCGCCGTGGAGACGACTGCGTACTACGTCGTCGCGGAGTCGCTCACGAACGTGGCGAAGCACGCGCGCGCGAAGTCCGCGACGGTTGAAGTGGCAACCGACGGGGAGAGCCTCACCATCGTGATCGAAGACGACGGGGTTGGCGGCGCGACGATCGACGAGGGCTTTGGCTTGCGCGGGCTGGCGGACCGGGTGGAAACTCACGGCGGGCGTCTATGGGTGCGCAGCGAGGCCGGGCGGGGCACATCCGTGAAAGCCGAGCTCCCCCTCGAGGGATCCAGGCCAGCGTCAGTCTGAAAGACCTGCGGCTTTACGGGCCTCGGCCCGGTCGCGGAACATCGTGCGCGTTCTGAGCTTTCCATCGGCAATCTCGGAGACTGTCCAGAACTGAGCATTCGTCTCCGCGCCGCTCTCCTTGCCTCTCGCAGTGAGCTCAAACCCGACCAAGAGGCGACCGTCGGGAGCCGTGGTGATCTCCACCGGGTCAATGTGCAGGGTCTCCCAAGGCTCCCAGACCTGCGCCAGCCATTCGCGGACGCCTGCGGCTCCGTGGTACGTCTGGCCGCCCGCCGTCCCGAAGAGGTTGTCCTCCCACTCCACGTCCGGGTCAAGCGCGGCGACGAACGCGTCCGCGTCCCGCCGGTTGGTGGCGTCCATGATCCGCCGCACGAGCTCGGCATGATCCCGCGAGACCGCCGGCTCAGTATCGCCGCCCGCCACAGGCGCCTACGACGCGCTCGCGGCCGGCAGGCCGGCCGCGCGCACGGCGTCCTCGCGGGTCTGGAAGAACGTCGCGTAGGAGATGAGCCCGTCCGTGAACTCCCAGATGTGAGCGGCGCGAACGGTCAGCTCGATCCCGTCGCGGCCAACCATCCGCCCGCGGATCGAGAACAGGAGATCGCCGCTGTCAAGCCCGACGAAGTCGTGCGGCTCGAGCACGAACTCCTCCCACATCCCGAGGACCTCCTCCCAGCTCTTCTGGATTCGCGCACGCCCGGCGAACGTGCCCCGGTTCGGCCCGCGGGAGCGGGTGAAGTCGAACTCGGCGTCTCGTTGTAGGCACTCGACAGCCCGGGCCGGCCGGCGATCGGCGAGGTGTTGGAACATTCGCCGCGCCAGCTCCACCTTCTCCTCCAGATCCACAGGCAGCAGTATCGCCCAGCCAAGCTCTGCCGCGCCACAATGAGGGACATGGCCGAGCAGCCTCTGCTACTCGTCGTGCACCGCGACCGCGCCTTCGGCAGCGGGCTTGAGCGTGAGCTCACGGTGCGCTTCACCTCGGCGGGCTACCAAGCGCGCCACATCGCCTCGGCAATGCAGGCGACGGCACTGATCTCGAGGCTCGCCGAGCGGGAAGCCCCCCTGGCCCTGGTTATCACCGACCAGCGGATCAGCCCGGAGCGTGACCTCGGCATCGACGGCAGGTCGTTGATCGCCTCCGTGCGCGACCTTCACCCCGGAGCCAAGACCGTGCTGCTCGTCAGGCCGGAGGAGAGGGAGTCGGCGACCGAGGCGCTCAACGCCGGCGACCTCGACGACTTCCTCGTCCAGCCGCTGCGCGAGTACGGCGAGCAGTTGGTGCCGCTGGTCTCTGACCTGCTGGCCGATTGGAGCCGGCGAGCCGAAGAGGTGCAGCGCGGCGTGCGCGTGATCGGTGATGTTGGCGCCCCGGAGACGATCGACCTCTGCGAGTTCCTCGACCACAACTTCGTCCACCACCGGTCGCTCGACCCGGAGCGCAGCACCGAGGCTCGGGGGCTGCTCGAAGACTCGAGCCGGTTCAGCCTGCCGGTGGTGGTCTTGAAGGATGGAAGGTCGCTGGTGCAGCCCACCGTCCTCGAGCTCGCCCAGGCGTTGGGCCTGCAAACCGACACCCGTCAGTCCGTCTATGACCTCGCCATCGTCGGCGGCGGGCCCGCCGGCTTGGCCGCGGCCGTCTACGGCGCGTCGGAAGGCTTCGACACGGTCTTGATCGAGCGCTTCGCGCCGGGCGGGCAGGCAGGCCAGAGCTCGAGGATCGAGAACTACCTCGGCTTCCCGGCCGGCCTCAGCGGCTCCGATCTTGCACGGCGCGCGCTCTGGCAGGCGCACAAGTTCGAGGCCGAGATCGTGCGCCCTCGGGAGATCGTGGGCCTCGAGCCGCGAAACGGCTGCCTCAACCTGGACGTCCGGGATCACATGCCGCTTGAGTGCCGGGCGGTGCTGATCGCCTGTGGCGTCGACTACCGGCGCCTGAACGTCGAGGGCATCGACCGCTACGTCGGGCGGGGCGTCGGCTACGGCGCCGCGGCCACCGACGCGCGCCATCTAGCGGGCAGGCGAGTGACCGTCGTCGGTGGCGCGAACTCCGCCGGCCAAGCCGCACTGCACTTCGCCAAGTACGCCACAGACGTGCAGATCCTGTGCCGCGGCTCGTCGCTGAGCAAGGGAATGTCGCATTACCTCTCGGAGCGGATCCGCCGCAACCACAAGATCCAGGCCAGGATGGGAACCGAGGTCGTCGCGATGCACGGCAAGGATCGCCTCGAGGCGATCGACGTCTCAACCGACGGAGGAGCGCCGGAGCGCGTGCCGACCGACGCGCTCTTCGTCATGATCGGCGCGGTCCCCCGGACCAACTGGCTGCCCGACGCGATTCGGCGGGACAGACACGGATTCGTCCTCTCCGGGCGCGACCTGCTCGAACAGGCGCGGGAGGACTGGCCCCTCGACCGGGATCCCTATCCGCTGGAGACGAGCGTCCCCGGGGTGTTCGCCGCCGGAGACGCCAGGCACGGGTCGTCCAAGCGCGTCGCCTCCGCCGTCGGCGAAGGGGCGATGGCGGTACAGCTCATCCATCAGTACCTGGCCTCCGCGGGCGAGCGCCTGCCCGACGGCGCCTGAAGTTGTCGGCTGCCGCTCTACGGCCGGCCAGGACTGCATTACCCTCCGCGAGTCGGGCCGTCAGTCCGCGGCGGACGAGGCGGCATCCGGGGGAAGATGAATGATGTTCAGGCGCTCGATGCGCTGGACTCGCGCCCCTTGCCCTTGTGCTGGCGCACGAAGCGCAGCACGTCGGCCGTGCCCTCCCAGTTGTTTGCCGACGAAGACGACGTGGCGCACCTTGCGCTTCTTCGCGGCGTCGGCTGAAGCAGGCGCGGCTGCCAGCGCGACCGCGACGGCGGCCGCGATCCAGATTCCCGTCCTAACCGTCCTGATGGCGGAAAACCTAGCCCGGCGCGACGATCCAGGCGCTGGTTCTCCGCTACGTCCAGTCCTCGACGAACAGGTCCAGCGCGAGGTCGGCGTCGGGCTCCGAGTAGCCGCTCAGGTCGGTGATTCCAGCCTCGGCCAGCGCCTCGTCGTCGATGAAGCAGCGTCCCGTTGCGTCGCGTGGATCGCGAACGAGGATGGCGTGCGCCGCGTCGCCCATGATCTCCGGCGTGCGGGCCCGCGCCATCGTCGCGTCGCCGCCGAGCAGGTTCTGAACAGCGGCCGTGGCGATGATCGTTCGCGGCCAGAGGCAGTTGGCGGCGATCCCCTCCTCGTCGGCCGCCAAGCCCAGCGTGAGCATCGTCATCCCCATCTTCGACAGCGTGTAGGCGCTGTTGCCGCGCAGCCACTGGGGGTCGGCTGAGAGGGGAGGGGACAGGGTGACCACGTGCGCGTGGTCGGATTCGCGGAGGTGTGGGAGGCATGCCTTCGTAACGACGAACGTGCCGCGTGCGTTGATTTGCTGCATCAGGTCGTAACGCTTGACCTCGAGATCGCGCATTGGCGAGAGATTGATCGCGCTGGCGTTGTTGACGACGATGTCGATGCGGCCCCAGCGCTCTACAGCCTGCGCAACGGCCGCCGAGACCTGATCGGCATCCCGCACGTCCCCGACGATCGGCAGCGCCTCGCCGCCCTCCGCCTCGATCTCCTCGGCGGCGGTGTAGATCGTGCCGGGCAGCTTCGGATGCGGCTCCGCCGTCTTGGCGAGCAGCGCCACCCGAGCGCCGTCGCGCGCCAGCCGCTTGGCGATCGCCAGGCCGATTCCCCGGCTTCCCCCGGACATGAACACCACCCGCTCGGAAAGCGACACCCCGGGACCATATCCGCGCTGATCCGCGCCCGGCTACGTCGTCTTGACGACCAACACGGAGCAAGGCGCCCGGTGCGTGACCGTGTTTGGCACGCTGCCCAGCACGCGCCGCTCCATGCCCTTGTTGCCGATCACCAACAGGTCGGCACCGGAGTCCTCGGCCAGCCGCACCAGAACCTCGGCGGGATCGCCCTCGTCGACGAGCGTCGAACACTCGACCCCGCCGCGCGCGATCTCACCGGATGCGCGCGCAAGGATCTCCTGCACCCGGGCCGCCGGGCTCGACGCCCACTGGACCTCGGCCGAGCTACCCGTATCCCTCGGCCGACCGCCGGCGTCCTGAAACGCGCTGAGCAGAACCAGCTTCGCGTCGAAGCGCCGCGCGATCTCGGTGGCAGCCTTGACCGCCTCAGACGCCGTCGAGGTGCCATCCGTGCCCACAGCGACGGTCGAGATCATTCGGCGCCAGTATCCCTGCACGGCGACCCGATGTCCAGGGGACCGTTAGATCACCTGCCGGCCTCGTAGGCCTCCAGCGCCGTCGTCTCGTCCGGGTACAGGTGGGCCGCGATCGCCTTGTCGCCGCGAAAGCGCCAGAGGGCGACGGCCGGCCCCTCCAGCTCGTTCTGCTGGCCCTTTCCGCGACCGCGCCACAGCAGCGCCACGAGCAATGTGTCGTCGTCGAGCGGCCGAATCTCCTCGGGCTCGACGCTGAAGGAGTCCCAGACCGCCGCCAGGTCCTCGAACCAGCGCTCGACCCCGTCGTGTCCGCGGTAGGGCTGCGGCCAGACGGACATCAGGGGTCGCAGCTCGCAGTCGTCGGCGAGGTCCGCAAGGAAGGCCGCGGTGTCGCGCCGACCGACGGCGGCCATCGCGCGGCGCACGATCTCGATCCGCTGCTCGTCCGACACGGCCCGATTCTTTCACCGATGACCGGCCAGGCTGCCTCTATCGTCCACGCGGTGATCCTGTGCCTCGGCGAGACGCTGGTCGACCTGATCTCCGAGAAGCGCGTGGACTCGTTCGAGGAGATCGATTGCTTCCGGCCCTACTTCGGCGGCGCACTTGCGAACGTCGCTGTCGCAGCGCAGCGCCGAGGCGCCGAGTCCGGGCTGGCGAGCGGGGTCGGAGATGACGATTGGGGCCGCTGGGTCCGCGACCGGCTTCGGCGTGAGGGCGTAGACCTGCGGCACTTCCACCTGCTCGAGGGCGAGTCGACGCCGCTGGCGCTCGCGACCTTCGACGATTCCGGCGAGCCGACGTTTCGGATCTATGGCGACGCCGTCAGCGCGGCCATCGAGTCCGCGGAGTCCGGCCTCGAGGAGGGGATCGACGGGACCTCGGCTCTCGTCTATGGCTCCACGACCCTCGCAACGCCGGGCGAGCGACGCGTGACGCTGCGCGCGCGGGAGCTGGCCCTCGCGACGGGCGCCCATGTGTGCTTTGACCCGAACTTTCGACCCAACCGCTGGGGAGGCGACCTCGGCCGCGCGGTGTCGGCCGCGCGAGATCTGATCCCCGGCTCGTACCTCGTTCGCGCCAACCGCACGGAGGCGATGGCGCTCGCCGAGCGCGACGATCCGCGCGACGCGGCACAGCGGATCGCGCAGTTGGGGGCGACCCTTGCGGTTGTGACCCTCGGCGAGGAAGGAGCCGTGATCCGCGGGGCGTGCGAGTTCGAGGCGCGGGCACCCGAGGTGGAGGTGGTTTCGACGCTTGGCGCGGGCGACGCCTTCCTCGGCACGCTCCTCGCCGGGCTTTCCGCCAAAGAGTGGGCGCCCGCGGCGGCTGGCCAGGCTCTCGGGCCCGCACTCGCTGCCGCCGCCGAAGCGTGCACCCGGTGGAGCGCCCTGGACTAGCCGCATCGTGGATACGGAGGCCGACACGGCGAGGGACTGGTGGCGCGACGCAGTCGTCTACCAGGTCTATCCCCGCTCGTTTCAGGACACCGATGGAGACGGCACGGGCGATCTCCCCGGCATTACGCGGCGGCTGGACCACATCGACCGCCTTGGTGTCGACGCGCTCTGGCTGTCGCCGATCTATCCCTCGCCGGGCGCCGACCTCGGATACGACGTCACCGACCACGCCGCGGTCGATCCGGCCTTCGGCACGATCGACGACTTCGACCGGCTCCTCGAGGCCGCGCACGCCCGCGGACTCCGCGTGCTGATGGACCTGGTGCCGTCGCACACCTCGATCGAGCACCCCTGGTTTCGAGCCCATCCCGAGCGCTACATCTGGTCCGACGACGGCCCGGCGAACAACTGGCGTGCGGCGTTCGGGGGTCCGGCGTGGAGCCGCGACCCCGAGAGCGGGCGCTGGTACCTGCACTCGTTCTTCCCCGAGCAGCCGGATCTCGACTGGCGCAACCCCGACGTCGCCGAGGCGATCGGTGCTGTGATGCGCTTCTGGCTTGCCCGTGGTGTCGACGGCTTCCGTGTCGACGCCGTCGATCGGCTGATCAAGGACGAGCGGCTGCGCGACGATCCGCCGGCCACGCGGCCCTTCCCGCTCTACCTGCGGCCCGAGGTGGCCGAGCTGGAGCTTCGATATTCCGGCGATCGGCCTGACGTCGGTACGGCGTTGACGGCCCTGCGGCATGCCGCTGGTGACGCGCTACTGGTGGGCGAGGCCTACGTGCCCACGGCTCGGCTCGAGGCCTACCTCGAGCACCTTGATCTCACTTTCTGCTTCGAGCTGCTGCACGCCGCTTGGAACGCAGACCGGCTAGGTGAGGTGATCGGCGCCGCGGTCGAGTCCGGAGGCTGCGCCTGGATTCTCTCCAACCACGACTTCCCGCGTCTCGCCAGCCGGGTCGGGACCGAGGGCGCGCGCGGAGCGGCGCTGCTGCTTCTCACGTTGCCCGGGCCCGCCTTCCTCTTTCAGGGCGACGAGCTCGGGATGCCCAACGGCGCGGAGCCGGCGGCCCCGATCGACCGGGCCGGCCGCGACCCCTTCCGCACCCCGATGCCCTGGGACAGCGGGCCGGGGGCGGGCTTCACAACCGGACTGCCGTGGCTTCCGCTGATCGGCGACGAGGTCGGAAGCGTGGCCGATCAGGAAGCCGACGAAGGCTCCACCCTGGCGCTGTACCGGCGCCTGATCCGCCTGCGTCGCGAGCTCGGGCGCGGCTTTCAGCTGCTCGACGCGCCCGAGGGCGTGCTCGCGTACGAGCGAGGCGACCACCTGATCGCGATGAACGTGTCAGGGGAACGGACGGCCCTGCCCTGGCGTGGCGATGTGGTGCTCGCGACCGGCCCGGAGCCGGACCCCCTGGAGACCGGCGCCGGCGTGGTTCTCACCACCGCCTGACCGCACCCGGCCTTGCAGGGGCCAGGGGTTGGTTTATGCCCCAGCGCAGCGGATATATGGGTGACCGGCACCGACCGGAGGAGAGTTGGCGATAGCCGAAGCAGGACGCTTTACGTCGCGGCTGTGGGTGACGCTAATCGCGATCATCGCCGCGGCGACGCTGCTCGCGAGCTGTACCGGATCGGACGAGGAGGGTGGCGCCGGCACGGAGCTCACCTTCTTCATCTTCAACGAGCCCAGCGGCGCCTACCAGGAGGCCGCCGCGAACTGCTCGGAGCAATCGAACGGCCAGTACCACATCACGTTCGAGTTCCTGCCGGCGCAGGCAGACGCGCAACGCGAGCAGCTGGTGCGGCGTCTCGGGGCCGAGGACGACTCGATCGACATCGTCGGCATGGACATCATCTGGACCGCGGAGTTCGCCAACGCGGGGTTCGTGGAGCCGTGGAGCGATGCCGACGCGCAGCAGGTGACCGAGAACGTGTTCTCGAGCGTGGTCGAGTCGGCCTCGTACGAGGACACGCTCTACGCGGCCCCGTTCACTTCGAACACCCAGCTGCTCTGGTACCGCAAGGACCGCGTGCAGAACCCGCCGACGACCTGGGACGAGATGATCGCCGAGGCCGAGCGCATCGGCCCGGCGGAGGGCCTGATCCAGGTGCAGGCCAACCGCTACGAGGGCTTCACCGTCCTCGCGACCGCGATGATCGAGTCGGCGGGCGCCCAGATCCTGGCGGGCCCGACCGAGGTGGGGCTCGAGCAGGCGCCGACAGAGCGGGCGCTGGAGGTGTTGGGCCAGTTCGCCCGTTCGCCGGTCGCCCCGCCCGACATCGACACCTCAACCGAGGACACCGCGCGGCTGTCGTTCGAGGCCGGCGGCTCCTCGTTCATGCTCAACTACCCGTTCGTCTATCCGAGTGCGAGCGAGAACGCTCCCGACGTCTTTGAGCAGATGGGTTTCGCGCTCTACCCGCGCATCGACGCGGACATGCCGAGCCGCCCGCCGCTGGGCGGCATCCACCTCGGCGTCAGCGCCTACTCGAACAACAAGGACCTCACCTTCGAGGCGATCAAGTGCCTGGTGCAGCCCGAGAATCAGATCATCGCGGCGACCATGGGCGGCCTGCCGCCGGTGCGCGAGGACCTCTACGGGACCAAGGAGCTCGACGAGGCCTATCCGGGATTCGCGGACCTGATCAAGGAGTCGATCGACAACGCAGCGCCGCGGCCGCTGACGCCGGCCTACACCGACGTCTCGCTGGCGATCCAGCGCTCGCTCCATCCCCCCGGAGACATCGACCCGAACGACGTGGGCTCGGTCTACGATGACCTCCATGACGCGGTCGAGAAGGCCGTGCAGAGGGAGGGCCTGTTCTGATGGAGGCCGGGACCGCGCCCGCCGGTAAGATCACCGCGCGCACTCGCTCCGAGCGGCGACTGGGCTGGCTGCTGTGCGCGCCGGCGGTGATCGCGATGTTGCTGGTCACGGCGTATCCGATCGGGTACGCGATCGTGCTCTCGCTCCAGGAGGTCGACCTGCGGTTCCCAGAGGAGGGGGGCTGGGCCGGGCTCTCCAACTACGAGTCGGTGCTCACCTCGGGCCTGTGGTGGCAGGACCTGTTCAACACGCTGTTCATCACCGTGATCTCGGTGGCGATCGAGCTCGCCCTGGGAATGATCATCGCGCTGGTCATGTACCGGGCGATCTTCGGCCGCGGGCTGGTGCGCACCGCGGTCCTGATCCCGTACGGCATCGTCACCGTCGTCGCGGCCTTCTCGTGGTTCTACGCCTTCAGCCCTGACACCGGCTTTGTCAACAACCTCCCGCTGATCGCCGACGACAAGGCCTGGTTCGGCGAGCGCTTCAGCTCCTTCGCCGTGATCATCATGGCGGAGGTCTGGAAGACCACGCCCTTCATGGCCCTGCTGTTGCTCGCGGGGCTGACCACGATCGACGACGGGCTCTACGAGGCAGCCAAGGTCGACGGCGCCAGCGCCTGGCAGCGCTTCTGGCGCATCACGCTGCCCTTGATGAAGCCGGCGATTCTGGTCGCGCTCCTGTTCCGGACGCTGGACGCCTTCCGCATCTTCGACACGATCTTCATCATGACCCGGGGCGCGCAGGACACCGAGTCGGTCTCGATCCTGGGGTTCAACCAGCTGATCTCGCGCCTCAACCTGGGTCTGGGTTCGGCCGTCTCGGTGTTGATCTTCATCTGCGTGCTGATCATCGCGTTCCTGTTCGTGCGCGGGCTTGGCGTGCGGATGGCTGAAGGGAGGCCGGGTACCTGATGGAGCGAGGCAGCCGGGAATACGCGCTGTGGAGCATCGGCCTGCTGTTGGTGCTGCTGTTCGCGCTGATCCCCGTGCTCTGGATCATCTCGCTGTCGCTGAAGACGCCGGCGACGATCACCGAGGGCACGAGCTTTTGGGATCGCTTCATCCCGCAGGACGTCACCTTCGACAACTACACGACGCTGTTCGAGGGCGGCCTGGACGACAGCCCCTTCATCGCGCCACTCATCAACTCGATCCTGATCGCGTTGATCACCACCGTGATCGCGATCGTGCTGGCGGCGTTCGCGGCCTACGCGATCGCGCGCCTCGACTTCCCCGGCAAGGCGCTGATCCTTGCCGGCGCGCTGGCGATCGCGATGTTCCCGGCGATCTCCACGGTCGGGCCGCTGTTCGACATGTGGCGTGCGCTGGGGCTCTACGACACCTACCCGGGGCTGATCATCCCCTACCTGACATTCTCGCTGCCCCTGGCGATCTACACGCTTGTCGCCTTCTTCCGAGAAATCCCCTGGGATCTCGAGTACGCGGCCGCGGTTGACGGCGCGACGCCGTTCCAGGCCTTCCGCAAGGTGATCGTGCCGCTGGCGGCGCCGGGCGTGTTCACGGCGGCGATCCTGGTCTTCATCTTCGCCTGGAACGACTTCCTGTTCGCGATCTCGCTGACCTCGTCGGATGCCTCGCGAACAGTTCCAGCCGCGCTCGCCTTCTTCACCGGCGAGTCCCAGTTCACGCAGCCGACCGGGAACATCGCCGCCGCGGCGGTGATCGTCACCGTTCCGATCATCATCTTCGTGCTGTTCTTCCAGCGCCGGATCGTCGCCGGTCTGACCGCGGGCGCCGTGAAGGGATGAGCGCCGGTGGCGCCAAGGGAGCACAATCAGAGATGAACTTCACGGAGGAGAGGATTAGAGATGGCTGAGATCGTTCTCGACGGAGTTTCGAAGCGGTTCCCCGACGGCTTCGAGGCGGTCAAGGACATGGACCTCGAGATCAACGACGGCGAGTTCATGATCCTCGTCGGGCCCTCGGGGTGTGGCAAGTCGACCGCGCTCCGGATGATCGCCGGGCTCGAGGACATCACCGAGGGCGAGCTGCGAATCGGCGACCGGGTTGTCAACGAGCTGGCGCCAAAGGACCGCGACATCGCGATGGTGTTCCAGAACTACGCCCTGTACCCGCACATGACAGTGCGAGAGAACATGGCCTTCCCGCTGAAGTTGGCGGACGTGCCCAAGGAGGAGACCGACCGCAAGGTGGAAGAGGCGGCGCGGATCCTCGACCTGCAGCAGCACCTCGACCGCAGGCCGGCAAACCTTTCCGGGGGCCAGCGCCAGCGCGTCGCGATGGGCCGCGCGATCGTGCGCGACCCCAGCGCGTTCTTGATGGACGAGCCGCTGTCGAACCTCGACGCCAAGCTGCGCGTGCAGATGCGCACGGAGGTGGCGCGGATCCAGTCCAACCTCGGGACGACCACCGTCTACGTCACCCACGACCAGACCGAGGCCATGACGCTCGGGGACCGGGTGGCGGTAATGCGCACCGGTGTCCTCCAGCAGGTGGGCTCGCCCGGCGAGCTGTACTCCGATCCCGCGAACCTGTTCGTTGCGGGATTCATCGGGTCGCCGGCGATGAACTTCATGCCCGCAAGGATCGAGAGCGGCAGGGTGAAGCTGCCGATCGGCGACCTGCCCGTGCCGTCCGGTGCGGGCGCCACCGACGGCGGCGCGGTGATCGCGGGGATCAGGCCCGAGAGTTTCGAGGACGCCTCGCTCGTCGGACCGGACGTCCGCAGCCGCGGGTCGACCTTCCGGACGAAGATCGATCTGGTCGAGTCGATGGGCTCCGAGAACTACGCGTACTTCCAGGTCGAGAGCGAGGGCATGCAATCGCAGCAGCTCGACGAGCTGGCGCAGGACGCCGGGACGGCCGAGGTTCCGAGCTCAGGCGAGGGCCAGGTTGTGGCGCGGCTGGATGCCACGAGCCAGATCCAGCGCGGCGACGAGACCGAGCTCTGGGTCGACGCGACGAAGCTGCATCTGTTCGACCCGCAGAGCGGCCAGAGCCTGGGCGCAGCTCGACAGCCCGTCGCCGCGGGCGCGGCCTAGCCAGGCCCTAGAGCTCGCTTCGCATCAAGTGAGTGAGCGTGTCCTCGCCGCGAGGGGGACGACGGCGTAGCTCGTCCCGGAGGCGCTCCATGACTTCCTCGTCCCAGGCGTGGGTACGCAACAACAGGAAGCGGAGGCTGACGACGCGTGCGTAGAGGTCGGCGTCCGTGAGCCCGGCGCCCACACCCGCCTCCCGCGCCATCGCCACGATCGGCTCGAACTCCTCGTCGAACCAGGCGAGGGCCGTCTCCTCCCGGTTCATGAACTCGCGGCGCGCCTGCATTGCGCGGAATCCCCACGCCTCCACGCCCTCCGCCAAGCCCGCGTACCAGGACCCCCGCGTGAGCTGGATGCGGTTGCGCAGCTCGGGCGGTAACGGCACGCGCTCGAAGAACAGGCGCTCGTGGCTCTTCAGCGCGAGGTCGTGGATCCGAACCGCAGGGTCGGCGCCGACCTCGGTGATGATCTCCGTCACGTACGCGTCGATCTTCTCAAGGCTGAGATGCCGCGCCACCGAGACCCGGTGGTGGCCGTCGCGGACGAAGTGCAGCTCCCCGATCCGATAGACGTCGATCGGGGGCATCGCCTCGCCCTTGCGGATCGCCTTGGCGATTCGCTCCCAGCGCTGGCGCAGCCGGCGCGACGTGGGCCGGAACTTGCGGTCGAACTCCCGGGTGCGGTCGACCGTGCCGACGATGGAGTCGAGGTCGATCGTCTGCAGTCCCAGGCGGTTTTCGCTCCGCCGGCCGAGCGCTTGGACGACCTCGTCGAACGGCAGGATGACGTTGATGTCGTCGGGCTCGCGACGGAGGCGGCGGGCTAGCTGCGCGAGCTCATGGCGGCGGCGGGCACGGCTGAAGTCTGTCTGCGCGTCCTGGTCAGGAAAGCCCGTGCTTGCCACTCACCAAATGTAACGGGGTCCGGCCGGAGCCTCCTCAACCAGACGCACGTTAACCACAACTATTGGGGTCAAAGTTCCCCTCGCGGTAAACGGCCCGCGCAGATGGCGCTTCCGCCGACCACCCTGACGGACCGAAGGGCAGACTCGGTCGCCGCCTCCCTGTACCCAGCCTCACCCCGCCGCGCTCTGGCCGATTCAGCGGCTGGCCCAGGCATCCCCCGCCTGGGTTACTTCATGGCTCGGACATATTAACGCGCCTTAACGCAGAGATTTCTTCTAACCCTTGACAAATTGAGGCGGATGTGAAATGACTCGCGCCGTGGAGGAGACGAGCGGGTCGCTGGCCTCGCTGCGCGAGGGCAACCGCAAGCGGATCATCAGCGCCCTGCGCGAGCGCGGCATCGCGAGCCGGGCCGACCTGGCGCGAATCACCGGCCTTTCGCGCTCCACCGTCTCAACGATCGTGGGCGATCTGCTCGACGCCGGCCTGGCGATCGAGCGCGACGTCAGGGACGCGGTCCCGGAGGCGACGCACGCCGGCCGGCCGCCGGTGATGGTCTCGCTCGACAGCTCGGCGGGGCTCGTCCTCGGTATCGATTTCGGCCACCAGCACCTGCGCGTCGCCGTGTCCGACCTCTCCCACACGGTCCTGGCAGAGACCTGGCGCGAGCTCGACGTCGACCATTCCGCGACGCACGGCCTCGAGGCGGCCAGCGAGTTCGTCGACCAGGTCCTCGACGAGGCAGGGCTCGATCGAGGCCGCGTGATCGGGGTCGGGATGGGCCTGCCGGCGCCGATCGACCGCACGACCGGGGCGGTGCAGTCCGCCTCGATCCTGCCTGGGTGGGTCGGCGTCGACGCCGCCGCGGAGGCGAGTCGTCGCCTCGGCCTGCCCGTGGAGGTGGAGAACGACGCCAACCTCGGCGCGCTCGCCGAGCTGGTCTGGGGAGCCGGCCAGGGCAAGTCGGAGGTTGCCTACATCAAGGTCTCCTCGGGCATCGGCGCCGGTCTTATCTCCGGCGGCAGGCTTCACCACGGCGTCGGCGGGACGGCGGGCGAGATCGGCCATACCCTGGTGGCCGAAGGTGGCTCGGTCTGCCGGTGCGGAAATCGGGGCTGTCTGGAGACGCTTGCCTCGGCGCGCGCGATCGCCGACCTCCTCAGCTCGAGTCGCCGGGAGGAGATCTCGACCCGGCGCCTGCTGGAGCTGTCTGCCGCGTCCGACCAGGCTGCGCAGCGATTGATCGGCGACGCCGGCAGGGCGATTGGGCTCGCAGTCGCGAACCTCTGCAACGTTCTCAATCCCGAGCGCGTGATCGTCGGCGGCGATCTCAGCGCCGCCGGGGACGTACTGCTCGAGCCTCTGCGCCAGACGGTTCGCCGGAACGCGATCCCCAGCGCAGTCGAGGACCTGGAGATCCTGGCCGGCGTGCTCGGCGAGCGGGCCGAGCTCCTCGGCGCGCTGGCCCTGGTCCTGCACGAGTCGGATCGCTTCGTCGCCCCGGAGCTGGTCACCGCCAAGGCCGCCGCATGAGCTTTATGAAACCCCGGACCCCAGTTTGTAAACGAGGAAGGAGGAGAGAGGAAACCGTGAGAGACTCGAAGGAGGTATCCCATGAGGAGTAGCGGATGGATCCGCTGGCTGGTGCCCCTGGGCGTTCTCGTCCTCGCCTTGGCGATCGGTGCCTGCGGTGACGACGACGATGACGACGGGGGCGGCGAGGAGGGCGGCGGAGGCAAGATCGCCTTCCTGCTCCCCGAGACGCAGACCACGCGTTATGAGTCGGACGACCGGCCCATTTTCGAGGCCGCGGTCGAGGAGCAGTGTCCGGACTGCGAGATTCTGTATTCGAACGCGGATCAGGATGTCGCGACCCAGCAGCAGCAGGTCGAAGCCGCGATCACCGAAGAGGTCGACGTGATGGTGCTCGACCCGGTCGACTCGGCTTCGGCTGGCGGGCTTGCAAATCAGGCCAAGCAGGCCGGGATCCCTGTCGTCAGCTACGACCGGCTGATCCTGAATGCCGATCTCGACTACTACGTCGCGTTCGACAGCGAGACCGTGGGCGAGCAGCAGGCGACGTCCCTGTCGGAGAAGCTGGCTGAGGACGGCAACCCGCAGGGTCCGATCGTGATGATCAACGGCGATCCACAGGACAACAACGCCAAGCTGTTCAACGCGGGCGCGACCAGCGTCTTCGACCAGGAGGGCGTTGAGATCGCACGCGAGTTCGACACCCCGGACTGGCTGCCGGAGAATGCCCAGCGGGAGATGGATCAGGCGATCACGGCGCTTGGCGAGGACGGCTTCGCCGCCGTCTACGCGGCGAACGACGGCACCGCCGGCGGCGCGATCGCGGCGCTGAAGGGTGCCGGGATCGATCCGGCGAGCAAGCCGACGACCGGTCAGGACGCCGAGCTGGCCGCCATCCAGCGGATCATCGCCGGCGAGCAGTACATGACGGTGTACAAGCCGATCAAGGAGCTAGCCGAGAACTCCGCGGCGATCGCGGTGGCATTGGCGAACGGTGAGGAGCCGCCAGCGGACCTGATCAACTCCGAGTACGACAACGAAACGGAGATGGTGCCGACGAACCAGATCGAGACCATCCCGGTGCACACACCCAAGGAGATCGAAGACTCCGTGATCGCCGACGACTACTGGAGCGTCGAGGAGATCTGCACCGGGCAGTACCGGCAGGCGTGTAAGGACGCCGGCCTCCAGTAGCGGAAAACCCTGAAGGCGCGAGGAGAGGCAAGATGAACACAGTGCAGAGCACCGAGACGGAGACACAACCCTCCCCCTCGGCTCAGCCTCTCCTCGCGCTGAACGGGTTCACCAAGAGCTTTGGCGCCGTAGAGGCTCTCAAGGACGTCGACTTCGACCTCCACGCCGGCGAGGTCGTCGGCCTCGTCGGCGACAACGGCGCCGGCAAGTCGACGCTGATCAAGGCGATCGCGGGCGTTCAGCCCCCGGACTCCGGGGAGGCGCGCTTCGAGGGCCGGCCGGTGAGGCTCCACAGCCCTCAGGACGCAACTGCGCTCGGGATCGCCACCGTCTATCAGGACCTCGCCTTGGCCGAGAACCTGGACGTGGTCGCGAATCTGTACCTGGGGCAGGAGGTCGCCAACGGAACGCCCGGGATAGATGTGCTCGACGAGGTGGCGATGGAGCAGAAGTCGATGGAGCTCCTCGGCTCGCTGGGCGTGACGACGCTGCGGAGCGTCCGCACCGAGGTCGCGATGCTCTCCGGCGGACAGCGGCAGGCGGTCGCGATCGCCCGCTCGTTGCTGGGCGAGCCCAAGGTCGTGTTGCTGGACGAGCCGACCGCCGCTCTGGGGATCGTCCAGACACGCCAGATCCTCGAGCTGATCGACCGGCTACGCAAGCGCGGGCTCGGCGTGGTGGTGATTAGCCACAATCTGGCCGACGTCTTCCAGGTCGCCGATCGCATCGCCGTGCTGCGGCTCGGCCGGATGGCGGCGACGTTCGACAAGGCGGGTTCGAGAGAGGAGGAGATCGTGGCCGCGATCACCGGCGCGGAGTTTGGTCGCGAGGAGCGCCCGACCGAGGAGACGCCGCTGTGAGCGCGGAGCCTCTCCAAAGGAGGGTCATGTCAGGCGAAGCGCGAGGGAGGTGTCTGTGAGGGCTGTAGACACGCCGGCCGGCTTCGAGGCCGAGACGACGGAGTTCTCGGTCGGCGAGATGCTGCGACGGCTTGCACGCGGCGAGCTGGGCTCGGTGCGGGTGATCGTCGCGATCGCGGTCATCTGGACCATCTTCCAGATCGCCAACGACCGCTTCCTGAGCGCGATCAACCTCACCAATCTCACGCTTCAGATCGCGGCGGTGGCCACAATCTCGATCGGCGTCGTCCTCATCCTGCTGCTGGGGGAGATCGACCTCTCCGTAGGTGCGGTGAGCGGCCTCGCGGCGGGCGTGATGGCCGTGCTCAGCGTCAAGGAGGGGTGGAGCCCGGAGCTCGCGATCGTGGCTGCGCTCGTGGTTGGGGCTTCGATCGGCCTCCTCCAGGGCTTCTTCATCACGGCGTTCGGGCTGCCGTCGTTCGTTGTCACGCTGGCCGGCCTGTTGGCCTGGCCGGGCTTCCTCCTGCTCGTCCTCGGGGAGACCGGCACCGTGCCGCTGCCGCCGAGCACCATCACCGACCTGACCGGAACGTTCTTCGACCCGGCGGTCGGCTGGGCGATCGCGATCGCCGTGGTTGCGGTATACGTCTTCACCGTCCTGAGAGGACGAGCACGGCGGGCCCGGGCGGGGCTGTCCGTGCCCCCGCTGGTCCAGGCCCTGATTGCGCCGGCGCTGGTGGCGGCCGGGGCCTTTGCCGCCGTGGCGATCCTCAACGAGGACCGGGGCGTGCCGCTTGCCGTCGTGATCGTCATCGCGCTTACCGCGGTCTTCTCGTTCATCACCGAGCGCACCCGCTTCGGCCGTCACATCTTCGCCGTCGGCGGCAACGCGGAAGCGGCACGACGGGCAGGCATTCGCGTCAACTGGGTACGCATGTCGGTCTTCGTCCTGGGGTCGACCCTCGCCGCGTTCGGCGGCGTCCTGGCTGCCTCCCGGCTCCTGGCCGTCAACCAGCAGTCGGGCGGCGAGGAAGTGCTCCTGTTCGCGATCGCCGGTCCGGTGATCGCGGGGACGAGCCTGTTCGGCGGTCGCGGCTTCGTCTGGTCCGCGCTCCTCGGCGCGATTGTCATCGGCTCGATCTCCAACGGCATGGACCTGCTTGGACTCGAGTCGGACATCAAGTTCATCATCACGGGCGGGGTTCTCCTCGCCGCGGTGACGATCGACGCAGCGACTCGCCTGCGCCGCGAGCCGACGTAGCGGCGCCTCAGAGCAGCCTCTCGATCAGGTCCGCCGCCTTCGCAGTCCCCGGCCTCGCCTGCAGCCGAGCCGAGGCCGTGCGAAGGCGCTTGCGGAGGTCCGCGTCGCCCAGCAGCCGATCGATCGCGCCGGTCAGCTCCGAGGCATCGTGCGCGTAGGTCCTCAGACGGACCCCGTACCCGGTCTCGTCTACGCGCTGGGCGTTGTCGTACTGGTCCCAGAACAGGGGGAGGACGACCATCGGCACTCCGAAGTGAAGGCACTCCGTGACCGTGTTGTTGCCGCCGTGCGTGATCGCGACGTCGACCTCGGGCAGGATCGAGGTCTGCGGCAGGAACTCCTCGCCGACCATGTTGGAGGCCAGCTCGAGCTGGTCGTGTTGCGGGCCCTTGGAGACGATCACGCGGTGGGCGGTGCTCGACAGCGTGTCGATCAGGGTGCGCATCAGCTCGACGTCTGCCGAGCCCAGTGATCCCAGGCTGAGGTAGACGAGAGCGCCGTCCGCTTCGGCGAGCGGCTCGGGCAGCGTCCAGGGCTCGTCTGTCGTCCTGACGCTCGCCTCCAGGTTCTCCCAGGTCCCGTCCGGAGCCTGCGCTCGGACGTAGTCGAGCTCGGCTGGGTAGAGGTAGAGGTTCAGGTGAGGAGAGGTGTGGATGAACTCCATGTCCGGCAGCGGGGGAGCTCCGCGCTCGCGGCAGAACTCGTCGAACGCGGCGTGCATGTCGGCATGCGTGCGCCGGTACTCGTCGCGAAACTCATCCCAGCCCGTGCGATCGCCAGCCGGATAGCCCGAGAACTTCGGCGGCACGTCGGGGTCGGGCAGCTCGGCGGGGTTGCAGGAGACGATGCGCACCCAGGGCCGCCCGCTGGCGGGCAGCGCCGGGAACGCCACGACGTTGTCCTCGACGATCACGTCGGGCTGCAGCTCGTCGATGATCTCGACCAAGCGGTCGTCGACGTAGCGCGCGCCGTCGAGCAGCGCCTGGAATGTGGGGGCGATGAAGCCCTCGAGCTGCTCGATCGTCGGCTTGCGAAAGACCGGCGCGGTCTCGCGGATGTAGTCCTTCCAGAACTGACCGGGCGCCTCCTCGGTCTCCGGAGGCGGGCCCAGCCGCATCAGCCGCTCCTCGAAGCCCTTGTCGGCGAGCGTGCCGGCGAAGGACTCCTCGATGATGAAGACAGGCCGGTGGCCGCGCGAGCGCAGGACGTCCGCGATCCCGACGCAGTTATTGGTCGGCCCATAGGCCCCCTCGGGGAAGAAGACGATCGTCTTCGAGTCATTCATCGCGCTGGCATTCTCGCGGCAAGTGGTGGGACGTGGTTGGTGGTGGAAGCGAGCCTGCGGGCACCGAAAGTCGGATTTCGGGACATGGTGTCCCGAAAATCCGGCTTTGGCGAAGGGCGTTCCCTACATGCGCCGGTGAGGTCCGAACCAGACCTACGACTGGGTGGGGTCCCAGGCGACCGGTGTGGTCTCCGCCTCCGTCGGCGTCGCCGCCTCCTCACCTGCCTCGGGGACCGCGGCCCCCACAGCGTGGAAGCCGCCGTCGGCGTGCAGGATCTCGCCGCTGACCGCGCGGGAGAGGTCGGAGAGCAGGAAGATCGCGGCGTCGGCGACCGGAGCCGGGTCGGTGACGTCCCAGCCCAGCGGCGCGCCGTGCTGCCAGCTGGCCGCGAGGGCCCCGAACCCGGGAATGCCGCCCGCCGCCGCGGTCTTCACCGGCCCGGCCGAGATCAGGTTCACGCGCACGCCGCCGGGCCCGAGATCCCGGGCGAGGTAGCGTGCAACAGACTCCAGGGCGGCCTTCGACACCCCCATCCAGTCGTACGACGGCCAGGCGACCGATGCGTCGAAGTCCAGCCCGACGATCGAGCCTCCGGCCGGCACGCCGTTGCCCTGGGCGCCGAACAGGGGCCGGAGCGCCTCGGCCAGTGCCTTGAGCGAGTAGGCGCTGGTCTCGAAGGCGGCCTTCGCGCTTTCGCGCGGCGCCCCCAGGAAGTTGCCGCCCAAGGCGTCCGCCGGGGCGTTGGCGATCGCGTGCACGGCGCCATCCACACGCCCCCAGCGCTCGCGCAGCGACTCGGTCAGGTCGGCGAGGTCGGCGTCGCGGTTGACGTCGAGTTCCAGCACCTCCGGCTCGGAAGGCAGGCGCTTGGCTGCCCGCTCGGTCATCCGGCGCACGCGGCCGAAGCTCGTCAGGACGATCTCGGCGCCCTGCTCCTGTGCGCGCTGTGCGATCGCGAAGGCGATGCTGTGGCGATCGATGACCCCGGTGACGACGATGCGCTTGCCGTCGAGAATCACAGCAGGATCCGATCGCCGTAGAGGTCCGCGCCGTCGACGACGGACTCGGAGTCACCCGGCGTGCCGTTGCGGGTCGCGGCGTGCTCCGGATCGGCGCCGTTGGCCGACGGCGTGCCCTCGCCCTGCTCGTCAGGGCGGCACACCGCCGAGACGATGGCGCGAGCGACCACCCGGTCGTCCTGATTGAGGACTCGCCAGGAGATATCGACCAGCGCAAGGCCCTCGCCGATCGACTTCGAGCCCACCACATCGCCCTCGACGCGAATCGTGTCGCCGATCAGCACGGGGCGCTTGAACGTCACGGAGTCGAACCCGCGCAGCGCGACCACGCGCGCGGGGTCGAGCGGGGCCAGCCCGATCGAGTAAGAGAGGACCAGCATCCCATGCGCCACGCGCTCAGAGAACTGGCTGGAGCCGGCCCACTGGGCGTCGCAGTGCTGGGGATGCCAGTCGCCGGTCAGAGCGGAGAACGAGACCAGGTCGCTCTCGGTGATCGTCCGTCCCGGACTGCGGAAGCTCTCGATCATGGTTCCCTCCAAGTGAGTTCGCTGTCGATGCCGAAGCTGTCTCTGCAAGCGCGCGCGATCTCGACCGATGCGCGGCGGTGTCCGTCCGCCGAGGGGTGCAGCCCGTCGGGGGCGAAGTTGGATGCGTCGTCGAGGCCCGGATGCCCGGTGACGTCGAGGCACGGGACCCCGCGGCGCTCGCAGACTTCTTTGATCGCGACGTTGAGCCGCTCGATCCCACCTCGCACGCGCGCCTGCGTACGTGGGCCGAGGTCCAGGAAGCTCCAGCTCTCGGGCGCGGTGGCGGTGAGAATCGCCACGCCGGGCAGCGCCGCCCGGAGGCGATCGAGGATCTCGGCCAGAGCCGCGGCCGAAGCGTCCGCGTTCGGGCGCACCGATTGCAGCACGTCGTTCGCGCCGCAGATCAGCGTCACAAGGTCCGGCTCGAGCTGGATCGCCGGCCCGACCTGCTCCGATACGGCCTCGGTGGTCGCACCGTGCTGGGCGAAGTTGCGGTAGGTCAGTCCGGGATATCTCGCCCGCAGCGCCGCGGCGAGCCGGTCTGCCCAGCGCTCTCCCTCCTCACAACCCGTGCCGGCGGTGAAGCTGTCGCCGAGCGCGACGTAGCAGGAGACGGGGCGGCCGCGGCCCGGGCCTGAGGGCTCGGAGAGGTGCCTGGCGATCACGGCGAACGGGTCCTCAGGGCTCATCGGCGCTCCAGCGAGGCCAGCGCCCAGGCGAGGCTGGCTCGAGTCTCGGATGGCTCGATCACCTGATCGATGAAGCCGGTTGCGGCGGCCGCGTCTGCGGTCAGGTGCTCCTCGGCGTAGGCCTCGGCGAGCTCGGCGGTCATCCGATCGCCGTCGTCGGTCTCGGCAAGGCGGCGCCGGTGCACGATGCCAACCGCCTGGCTGGCGGCCATGATCCCGATCTCGGCCCGGGGCCAGGCGAAGGCGATGTCCGCGCCCAGGTCCTTCGAGTTCATCGTGATCACGGCGCCGCCGTAGGCCTTGCGCAACACCACCGTGATCCGCGGAACCGTCGCGCCGGCGAACGCGCGCAGCAGCGACGCGCCGTGCCGGATCACCCCGGCCTCCTCCTGGCGCACCCCGGGCATGAAGCCAGGTGTGTCGACAAGCACGACAAGCGGCAGCCGGAAGCGATCGCAGGTGGCGACGAACAGCGCGGCCTTCTCTGCGGCTGCCGCGTCGATCACGCCTCCCAGTCGGCGCGGCTGGTTGGCGACGATCCCGACGGGGCGTCCGTCGATGCGCGCCAGCGCGGTGACCATGTTTCGCGCCCAGCGCCCCGACAGCTCCAGCAGCGTGCCGCCGTCGACGATCGCACGCGCGACCTTGCGCACGTCGTAGACCTTGCGGGCTTCGACGGGAACGTGGGCGTCGGGCTCGGGGCCGTGCGGCTCGATCGGATCGAGCCGCTGTGGCGCGGCGCCGATCACCTGGGGCAGCAGGCCCAGCAGCTCGCGGCTCATGCCGGCCGCCTCGACGTCCGTGTCCGCCACCAGCTGGCAGACGCCGTTTCGCTCGTGGACACGAGGCCCACCCAGGCTCTCCATCGAAACGTCCTCGCCGAGCGCTTGGCGCACGACCTTGGGCCCGGTCAGGAACATCCGCGCCGACTCGGTCATGACCACGAAGTCGGTCAGGGCGGGTGAATACGCGCCGCCGCCGGCGGACACGCCTCCGACGATCGAGAGCTGGGGCACCCTTCTGGCAAGCTGGACGCTGGCGCGGAAGATGCGCGCGTAGCCGCCGAGCGCCGCGTGCCCTTCCTGAAGCCGGGCGCCCCCCGACTGCACGAAGCCGACTACCGGGGCGCCCGCTCGCCCGGCCAGCTCCATGACTCGCACGATCGAGTCGGCGTGCGCCTCGCCAAGGGAGCCGCCCATGAAGCTCGGGTCCTGGGCGTAGCAAAAGACGGGACGCCCGCCGACCTCTCCCGCACCGGCGAGCACTCCGTCGCCGGCGCGGGACTTGCCGTTCGCGCTGCGCGAAAGCACGCCGGAGCGAAGCGGCTGAAACGACCCCGGGTCGCAGAGGCCCGCGAGCCGGTCCTCGGGACCGAGCTCGAGGGTCTCGTCTCTGGAGAGCGCGAGCGTCATCGGCCCTCCAGGCAGAGCACGGCGTTGTGGCCACCGAACCCGAACGAGTTGGAGATCGCGACCGAACGCCGCGAGCCGTTGCCGTTCGACCGCGGAGCGAGCTCGCGGTCGGTTTCGGGCACGTAGTCGAGGTCGAGGCCTTCGTCGCGTTCCTCCCAGCCGACCGTCGGGGGAACGGTGCGGCGTCGCAGCGCCTCGACGGTGGCGATCGCCTCGACCGCTCCCGCGGCGCCCAGCAGGTGCCCGATCACCGACTTCGTGGAGGACACGGGGATCCGGTAGGCCTCGTCGCCGAGGGCGCTCTTCAGCGCCTCGGTCTCGCTGCGGTCGTTGAGCGGCGTGGACGTGCCGTGGGCGTTCACGTAGTCGATGTCGCCCGGGCCGAGGCCGGCGTCCTCCAGCGCGAGCGCGATTGCGCGCGCGGCGTCGGCGCCCGACGGCTCGGGCGCGGTCAGGTGGTGAGCGTCCGAGGTCGCGGCGTAGCCGAGCACCTCGCCCAGCACGGTCGCGCCGCGGCGCTCCGCCGCCTCGGCGTCCTCGAGCACGAGCACGCCCGCGCCCTCGCCCATCACGAAGCCGTCGCGCCGGGCGTCGAACGGGCGCGAGACGCCGCTCTCAGAGGTCGCTCCCATTGCCGCGAAGGCGGCGATGGCGATTCCGGTCAGGGCGGCCTCGGCGCCGCCGGTGACCGCGGCGTCCGCGTCGCCGGTCTCGATCATCCGCACGGCGCTGCCGATCGCGTGCGCGCCGGCCGCGCAGGCTGACACGAGCCCGTACGTGTGGCCGTGGATGCCGTGGCGCATGGCTACCGCGGCCGATGCCGCGTTGCCCATCATCAGCGGAACCGAGAGCGGCGACACTGCCTTCGGCCCACGTTCGCGCAGCACGCCCTCCTGCTCCTCGAGCGACCCGAGGCCGCCGATGCCGGTGCCGATTACACACGCGACGCGTCCCGGTTCGTACGGCAGCTCCTCCTGAAAGCCGGCCGCGTCCAGGGCCTCAGCCGCAGCGCCGATCGCAAGCTGCGTGAAGCGATCGCTGCGTCGCGCGTCCTTGCGGGACATGAACTCGCCCGGCTCGAACGCGTCGCAGCGCGCAACGCCGTCGGCGATCCCGGACTCTCCGTCGCTCCAGCGCTCGATCAGGGTCTCGGCGCCGACCCCCAGCGGGGTGATGGCGCCGTACCCGGTGATCACCGCGCGGCGGCGCCCGCCGTTTGAGCGGGCGGAGGTCATGACTGCGAGCGAGCCACCACGAGGTCGATCACCTGGCCGACGTTCGTCAGATCGGCGACGGCGTCGCCCTCGAGCTCGACTCCGAACTCGTCCTCGATGATCTGTGCGATCTCGACGAGGTCGAGCGAGTCGACGTCGAGGTCCTCGAAGCTGGCGTCGCGGTTGATTGCGTCGCGCTCGGCGCCGACCTCCGCAAGGCCGTCGAAGATCACCTGCTCGACGCGATCTGTCGTGACTTGTTCGGTTGTCATTCCTACTCCTTCGTTCTTTCGTTGTTGGTCTGGTTGGGAGCGATCAGGCACTCAGCCCGCCGTCCACGGTCAAGGTCGTTCCGGTCACGTAGGAGGCGTCTTCGGAGGCGAGGAAGCGTGCGCAGGCGGCGATCTCCTCCGGGGTTCCGACGCGGCGGGCGGGAATCGCGTCGACCAGCCCGTTGCCCACGCCTTCGGTGAGCTTCGTCTCCACGAAGCCGGGCGCGATCGCGTTCACGGTCACTCCCCGCCTTGCGACCTCCACCGCGACCGTCTTGGTGAAGCCGATCAACCCGGCCTTCGACGCGGCGTAGTTGGCCTGCCCGGCGTTGGCGCGCATCCCCACCACCGACGCGACGTTGATGATGCGGCCGAAGCGTGCCTTGAGCATCGGGCGGAGGGCGCGGCGGGTGGTGCGGAAGGCCGCCGAGAGATTCGTCTCGAGCACCTGGTCCCACTGGTCGTCGGCGAGTTGCGGCGACAGCCCGTCGGCGCGCATGCCGGCGTTGTTGACCAGCACCAGGACCGGTCCGTAGCGGCCCTCTAGCTGCTCGAAGAGCGCGTCGGCAGTGCCGTTCGCGCACAGGTCGCCCGCCAGCGTCGTGGCCTTGCCGCCCGCGTCTTCGATTCGCTCGGCGACCCCTTCGGCGCCCGCGGCGTCGCTGCGGTAGTTGATTCCCACCGGCCAGCCGTCGGCCGCCAGCCCTGTTGCGATCGCGGCCCCGATGCCGCCGGCCGCGCCGGTGACGAGCGCGCACCCCTCACGCATCGATCTCACCCCACTGGACCACCGTGGCTCCCCAGGTCAGGCCGCCGCCGAAGGCGGCGATGAGCACGGTGGAGCCGTCGGGCAGCCGCCCATCGTGTTCTGCCTCCGCGAGCGCGAGGGGGATAGACGCCGCGGAGGTGTTGCCGTACTTCGGAACCGAGTCGACGACTCGGTCCGCCAGCAGCCCGAGTCGCTCTCCGACGGCGCGGATGATGCGGCTGTTGGCCTGGTGGTAGACGAAGAGGTCGACGTCGATCAGCTCGCACCCGGCGGCGGCGACCGCCTCGAGCGTCGTCTCCGACAAGCGGTCGACGGCCTGGCGGAAGGTGTCGTGGCCCGCCATCCGGAGCACGGCCTCCGCCCGGCCTGCCTTGACGAGATCGCCGCGCGCCCCGTCCGAGCGCAGCAGGACCGGACCGATCCGGCCGGCCCCGGCAGCGGCGCTCAGCAGCACGGCGCCCGCTCCGTCTCCGAACAGCGCCGCGGTCGAGCGGTCGTCGTGGTCGATCAGGCGAGTCATCAGGTCGGCGCCGATCACGAGCACGTTGTCGGCCCGGCCGCTCTCGATCTGACCGGTGCCGAGAGCCAGCGCGGAGAGGAATCCAGAACAGGCGGCGCCTACGTCGATGGCCCCGGCGCGCGAGGCGCCGATACGCGAGGCAACGAGCGCCGCGGCGCTCGGCGTGAGCTGCTCGTGACTCATCGTCGCCACCAGCACCAGATCGAGCTCTTCCGGGTCGATTTCTGCGCGCTCCAGCGCCCCACGGGCGGCGCGCGCCGCGTAGTCGGGCAGGGTTTCCTCCGGCGCGGCGACGCGCCGCTCCTCGACACCGGTGCGGGTGACGATCCAGCGCTCGGTGACGCCCAGGCGCTCTGCGATGGGGCCGTTGCCTGCGACCGTTGCCGGCGCTGCGATGGCGAGCGAGACAACCGCGGTGCCGCGGTCGCGGATCGGGGCGAGGCCGGGAGTGAGCGTTGTTGCGGTCTCAGGCATGGGCCGGCTCCTGTGTGGGGACGGGCAGCGCCTCGACGCCGTCGAGCGTTCGGCGCACGAGCCCGGTGAGCACGTTGCCCGGGCCGGTCTCGACGAATCGGCGCACGCCCTGCTCGTGCAGATGCAGCAGCGTCTCGCGCCAGCGGACCGGGCTCACAAGGGCCTCGGCAAGCCGCTGCCGGACGTCGTCGAAGGGCTGAGCGGTGGTGCCGGAGATCACCGGCACGCGCGGCGGCGCCACCTCGACCTCGGCGAGCGCCGCCCGGAAAGCCGGCACGGCGGGCGCAATCGCGGGCGAGTGGAACGGGCCCTGGACGCGCAGGCGCATGGCGCGAAGCCCGGCCTCCTTCAGCGCGGGCGTGGCCTGCTCGAGCGCGTCGACGGGACCGGAGAGGATGACCTGGCCGGGCGCGTTGTCGTTGGCGACCGTCAGCCGCAGACTCTTGGCGACCTCCAGCGCTCCGTCGCCCTTGCCCAGCACGGCGAGCATCCCGCCCGGCGGACCGGCCTCGGCCGCCTCCTGCATCAGCCGGCCGCGGGTGATTGCCAGGGTCAGGCCGGTCGACTCGGCCAGGCTCCCGGCCGCGGCCAAGGCTGCGAGCTCACCCAACGAGTGCCCCGCCATGAACGCAGCCTCCGGCCGCCCGGCCGACGCCCAGCCGGCCAGGCTCGCGCAGTACAGCGCCGGCTGGACGAAGGCAGTGCCGTCGGAGAGGCGCTCGAAGGGATCGGCGCCGAGCTCGGCGATCGCCTGCTCCAAGAGCTCCGGTGCGAAGCGCTCGACCGTCTCGCGCATGTCGTCGGTCTGGCTTCCCTGCCCGGGAAAGAGCAGGGCGGTGCGTGGGCGGGCGTCCATAACCGCATACTTGTCGGCCGCAGGCCCTGCGTTAACGATCTCACGGTCCATACCCCCCATACAGGGGGGGTCGTGGCGCGCGTCGGGGGGTGGCGAGAGTCCTCTAGGCGATCACGCCTAGCCGCTGGGCCTTCTTCACCGCCTCCGCCCGGTTGCGGACGCCGAGCTTGCGATAGATCGTGCTGGTGTGCTCCTTGACGGTGTGCGGGGAGAGATACAGGCGCTCGGCGATCTCCCGGTTGGTCGCACCGCCGGCGATCAGGCCGATGACCTCGCGCTCGCGGCCCGAGAGCCCCGCCGCCCGCTCGTCGCTGCGGCCGAAGACCTCCATGCCGACCGCGACCATCCGCACGGCCTTGACGATGTCGGTTGCGCCGAGGTCCTTCGACACGAAGCCGGACGCCCCGGCCGCGCGCGCAACGGCGGGCGAGATCGCGCCCGCCCCCGAGAGCAAGAGGATCCGCGTCTCGGGGTGCGCCGCGTGGAGCTCGGAGCAGAGCTCGGCGCCCGACTCGTCGCGCAGCAGCAGGTCGATCAGGGCGACGTGGGGTCGCAGGCGGTGCGCTTCGGCCAGGGCTTCCTTGGCGGTGGTCGCGGCGACGCAGCGATCGACCCAGGTCTGGCGCTCCAGGAGCAGCCGAAAGCCCCAGTGGACGACGTCGTGGTCGTCGACGACGAGAACGCGAAGGCGGGGTTCGACGGTCATCTCTCCGGGCGCGATGTCACCAGTCTGACGCGCCACTCGTTGGCGCGAACGGGCCCGAACTCCACCACGCCGCCGTGCTGAAGGGCCTCGAGCGAGATCAGCCTCAGCCCGAGCCCGCTGCCCTCCGAGCCGGCATGAAGCACGCCGTCGTTGGTGACCTCGAGCACGAACGCCTCCTCCTCCAACGCGAGCGAGACCGCGATTCGAGTTGGCCGCGCGTGCTTGTCGATGTTTCGAAGCGCTTCCGAGAGCGCCGACTGAAACAGGGGCTCGAGATCCTGCGGGAGCTCGAGCTCCGCAGGCCACGAGACCTCGAGCTCCGGCCGCTGCACCGTGAGCCGGCTGAGCAGGCGACGCAGCGTGGTCTTGGTCTCGTGCTCCGGTGGAGCGAGCGAGCGATCGAGGGCACCGCGCAAATCGGCCAGCACCGCCCGCAGCTCGGCGTGCACTCGCTTGCGGTCGGACTCGGCGAGCGGCTCGTCGGAGCCCAGCACGAGCATGGTCGCGAACAGCCGCTGGATCACCTGCTCGTGGATCTCGCGCGTCAGCGAGATTCGCTCCGACAGCCGGCGCGCCCGTTCCTGCTGGCGCGTCGCGCGCTCGACGCTTGCCGCGAGGGCGGCGAGGCGCCCGAGCGTCAGCAGGGTCTGCTGTTCGGAGTCGGTGAGCTCGAATCGGCCGCCGCCGCGGTCGGCGAAGATCACTCCCAGCCAGCGTCCGCCCGCGGACACGGGCGTGCAGGTGATGGTGGTGATGCCCGCGAAGCGGGCGTAGCGCGCCGGGATGTGGCTGGCGTGGTCCGCCGAGGCCTCGACGACGCGGTCCTCGGCGAGAGCACGCTGGGCCATTGGGGTCTCGTCGAGGGTGCCCTCGATCTGCGCGACCAGCTCGGGGTCGGTGCCGTGAGAGCCGACGGGCACGACCGCCTGGTGCGCGCTGTCGTACAGCAGCAGCGCAGCCCGGCGGAGGGAGGTGAGGCGGCAGACCGCCTCGCAGACGTGGTCGTAGAACTCCCCCGCCTGCGTGGCCGAATCAAGCTCGGCAAGCAGCCCGACTACGACGTCGATCGCCTCCGTGCGCGACGGTGTGCTGACCACCTCGATACCGAGGCTACCCAGGTTGGCCACTTGAGTTACCCCGTACCCCGGGCCCGTTTCGCGCGCTGGCCCACGGGTAGCCGCGAGGCAACGACCCCGACGGGAGAGGAGTTCCGATGACAATCGCCGTGATAGTTGGTGTGTGCGTGCTGCTTGCGGTGCTCGCGTTCCTCTTGCCTCGCCTGTCGCGCTATCCCCAGCGGGGTGTCGACACCACGCTCGAAGGTGGCCGGCAGGTCGCGAGCTCAGCGCCGGGCAAGCTGGGGCAGTGGCTGCAGAAGCCCTTCCAGGCGTCGCGCCGGGCCGCCGACAAGAGTGCGTCCAAGGGCCGCGAGGAGCGAGCCAAGCTGCCCTAGCTAGAGGAGTTCTAGCCTGGCTTCGACCGGGGGCCCCCCGGCGGGAGCGCCAGCAGGCCGCGAATCCGCGCGCCCAGGCCGCGTGCGTGCGTCAGCTCGCCACGCAGGCTCCGCCTGGCTGCGAGCGTCGGTGGCGCGGACGCCCCGTTGCCGTAGCGCCCGTTTCTCAGCCCCGCCAGGTAACCGGCCGATTTCGGCTTGCCAGCGCGCCGGAGGCGCCACTCGAGGCGCCGCAAGGTCTCGCCGTCGCGAACGGGCCAGCCCATCCGCCCGAGACCCGGGCCAAGCTCGCGAACCTGAGCCTCCGCTGCACGGCCCGGGTCCAGGCGTCTGAAGCGCGCGGCTCGGATCGCGACCGCCACGCCGGCGAGCGCCGCGAACCCGAGCAGCAGCGCGCCGGCGATGGGGAAGAAGAGGGTTCCGGACGAATCGCTCCGGGCTCCCCGCTCTCTCCGGGGGTCGTCGGGGTTGCGGGCCCCCTCGATCTCCGGGAATTCCCCGCGCAGATTGGCGGACGCGGGGTTGCTCGCGGCGTTGACGAACTGCGAGGCCGCCGGCGACGCGGCCGGCGTGGGGTCGAAGGCCACCCAGCCGATGCCGCTGAAGTAGACCTCGACCCACGAATGGGCGTCGAGGTCTTCGATCTGGAAGAGACCATCCTCGTCGAGGTCGGGAGAACCGGGCGCGAACCCCGAGGCGACGCGGGCTGGGATCCCGACCATGCGGAGCATCAGCGCCATCGCCCCGGAGAACTGCTGGCAGTAGCCGATCCGATCCTCCAGCAGAAAGCTGGCGAGCGGGAAGTCGCTAGGCGGCGGCTCCTCGCTGTACGTGTAGGTCTGGCGGAGGTGATCCTCGATTGCGCTGACGGCGTCGAAGGTGGTGGGCTGGTCGGCGGTCAGCTCCAAGGCGAGTCGATACGCGCCGGCGTAGGGCGAGGCCTCGAGCAGCGCGCGGTCGTCCGGGCTCGGGGAACCCCCGCCCCGAAGCGGAAACGTAACGAGCGTCTCCGGCCGTAGCGCCGACGGGCCGGCGTTCTCGATCGTGGCTGGGCCGGGAATCGCGAGCTGCGTGTAGGGGGCGAGAGTCACGTCGTAGTCGCCCTCCGCTGCGCGCATTTCGGCCGCACTGGGGCTGGGAACGTAGGCGGTGACCAAGTAGGAGTCGCCCTCGCTCAACGGCTTGCCGTCGACGACGGTTGTCCCGTCGGGACTCGCGAGTGCGCCGTCGAGCCCGTCCACGGCCAGGGGCGTCCCGGGCGCGACCACGAAGTCACTCCGCAGGCCGCCGACGGTTATCCGCACCCGTCGCAGCCACTCGGAGTCGCCGAACGCCACGGCATCGTCGTTTCGAAGCGTCTCCGGCAACTCGACCGTCCCCGCCTGGCTCTCTTCGGACCGCTCCCAGCGATGTCCGTCGAACCGGTCCAGGACGACGGTTCGCCAGTAGTGGGGCTGGTCGCTTTGGACCGCGAACATCGTCGAGCCGTCCCGCGGCCAGTCCAGTGGGCCGTAGCTGTGGTTCCAGCGGTAGCCCACCCCGGTGTCGGTGGCCCAGGTCCAGTCCTGATAGTGGATCCAGGGGTCTGACGCGTTCAGGCGGGCGGCCGCCGGCAGCGCGATGGCACCCGCCAGCGCGACCAGACCCGCCGCCACCAAGAGGTCACGGGTGCGCAGACGGGGTAGCCACAGCCAGGCGGCGATCAGGGCGAGCAGCAGGAAGCCTCTGAGTAGCGCCGAGCTCGGCGCGTTGATGGCCACCGCAGTCGCATACAGGGCGACGAGGGCCAAGAGAGAGGCAAAGCGCAGTCGAGATGAGGTGCCGTCGCGCGACGGCCAGAACGCCAGCGCCGCGGCAAGCCCGAGCGCCAGCGGGGCGGCCGCCAGGATCGCCAGCCGCGACCACTCGTTCGCGCCGCGATAGGGATAGTCGATGTCTCCGGCGAGCCCGGAGAGGCCGCGGTCGAGGTTGACGCCGAGCTGATCCCAACCCGCCGGCCAGAGCAGGCCGAGCGAGACGCCCACGGCGGCGAGACCAAGAGCCGTCGCGGCGACGACCGCAACGCCGGCCAACGCGCCGGTGGCAAGCCGGGGCAACCGCGCCCGCCCGATCGCCAGCAGCGCGACCGCGCCGCCGGCGATCGCCAAGACCGCCAGCACGGCGCGTCCGGTGGGAGGATCCTCCACCAGGCTGACCCAGTGGGCGGCTGCGAACGCCGCGAGCCCGACGAACGCCAGCAGGCGCGCGGCGCCAGGCGCGGGCGCGCGATCCGGGGCACCTGGAGAGCGAAGCGCCGTCAGGCCGCCGCCCTCGCGCGCGTCGCTTGCGCTCGCGACGCTCCGATCGCCTGGCCGAAGCACCCGGCGACCTCGAATGCGACAGAACGTTCCCGGAGCGGGTTCGGCGTCACCACGCAGGCGGCACGCGCGTTGCTGCGCGCCAGCGCTCCGGAGGGTGTCCCCGCGGTGACCCAGAACACGGTCCCCGTTGCCAGTCGGGCGAGCGCCGGAGGCGCGTCCCCGGCCTCAACCAGCGCCAGGCGGGCGTGCGCCGCCGGCCATGCCCGCAGCTGGCGGTCGATTCGCTGCGGCTGGCGGTCGCCGGCGAGCAGCAGCGTGCAGCCTCCACTCCGGGCGAGGTGCAGACACAGCGAGGCGGCAGCCCGAACCGCCGCGTCGAGCGCTCCTTCGCTGGGCGGCCGCGTGGCGTCGAGCACCACCAGGGGCGCTTCGGTGCCACCCGCCACCAGCCGTCGCTCCACCAGCTCGCCGCTGCGCGCAACGGTCGGCCAGTGGATCCGCGTCGCCGGGCTCCCGTCGCGGTAGGGGCGGACGCCGTCGATCTCGACGTCGATCGCGCTGGCGTCGAGGCCTGGGCCGCCTGCGCCCCAGACGAACCGATCGAGAAAGTCATCGCCGCGATCGCCGCCCCCGCCCTCAGCGTCGCGGACGGGCTCGATTCGAGGCAGCACCAGCAGCTCGTGCGCGGGCGCGGATAGCTCCCGCTCGTGCAAGCGCAGCGGGTCCCGGATTTGCAGGCGCACGGAGCTGAGTGAACGCCGGCCGCGTCGCGGGAAGCTGGTCTGCGCCTCCACCGTCTCGGTGTGGCCCGGACGGTTGACCGCCACCGACACCGCCCGGTCGAGCAAGGGATGGCTGAGCTCGGCGCGAAGCGGCACGGAGCCGGCGCGGACGTCGACGCGCACCGGATACGGCTCGTCCTCGACCACCGTCGGGGGACCCGCCGCAACGGTCAGCCGCGCGCCCTTGGCCGCCAGCTCGACCCACGCCAGCGCCGCGAGCGCGAGCACGACCAAGCCGACGCCCGGGACGTAGAGCGACGGCGAGTCGAAGGCGGCGCCGGCGAACACGAACCCGACCCCGAGGAGGACCGTGGATCGCGCCCTGGACACCGCCGACCGTCCTAGAGGGCCGACACCCGCCCGACCGCGTCGCTGACGACCGACGCCCGTGCGGACTCGGGCACGCCGGGCGACAGCAGCAGCCGGTGGGCCAGAACCGACGGCGCCAGCGCCTGCACATCGTCCGGTAGCGCGTGGTCGCGGCCGTCGAGGGCGGCCAGCGCCTTGGCTGCCTTGAACAGCATCAATCCGGCGCGCGGGCTGGCGCCGAGATCGACGCGCTCGTCGCTTCGGGTGGCCTCACAGAGGTCGACAACGTAGGCGCGAAGTGCGTCGCTGCCGTGGACCGCCGTCACCGCGCCCTGGGCGGCCAGGAGCGTGGCGAGCTCGGTCACGGGCCCGAGCTCGAGCACACGGTCGCGCTCGGCGTGAACGGCGAGCATCTCGGCCTCCTCGCCTGCGCCCGGGTAACCGAGCTCTAGCCGCACCATGAAGCGATCGAGCTGGGCCTCGGGCAGCGGGTAGGTGCCCTCGTACTCGATCGGGTTCTGAGTGGCGATGACGAGGAAGGGCCGCGCGAGCTCGTGGCTGACCTTGTCGACGCTGACGCGACGCTCCTGCATGCACTCCAACAGCCCGGACTGCGCCTTGGGCGAGGCGCGGTTGATCTCGTCGACAAGGACGATGTTGGCGAACACCGGGCCGGGGTGAAACTCGAAGCGCGTCTCACGCTGGTTGAAGACGTTGGTGCCGACGAGGTCGGTAGGGAGGAGGTCGGCCGTGCACTGAACGCGGGCAAACTCGGCGTCGACCGAACGCGAGAGGGCGCGGGCGAGGGCCGTCTTGCCGACGCCCGGGTAGTCCTCGATCAGGATGTGACCCTCGGCGAACAGCGCGACGAGCAGGTCTCTGAGGACCTCCTCGCGGACCTGCACTGCTCGCCGGATGTTGTCCCGCACGTCGGCGGCGACCTTGGCTACCCCGGCAGAGTCGAGCTTCGGTAGCGTCGCCACGTCGGCCATGGTAGGGAGTGCGGACCGCCGGGAGTCGTCAGTCGGGGCCGCGGCGCCGTAGCCGGTTCAATCCCAGGATCGGGAAGACGAGCACCGACAGCATCCCGGCGCTGACCAGAGCCACGGCCTCGCGCTCGTCCATCGCGCCCGTCTCGGTGCCGATCTCGGTGATCGCGATTACCAGCGGCAGCGCCGCCGCGCTGAACAGAGCCAGCGGCGGGCGCTCGTCTCGCGGCAGGTCCCGGCGGTACAGAAGCAGCGCGGGGGCGCCGCGGCAGAGGAGGAACAGGGCCGCGAAGGCTGGGACGAGGACGACGTCGATCGGATCGGAGAGCAGGGCGTCGAGGTCGTACTCCATGCCGGTGGCGATGAAGAAGATCGGAATCAAGAACCCGAACCCGACCGCGTCCAGCTTCGCCTCGAACGCCCTGGCGTCGGTGTCGCGAATGACGATGCCGACCACGATGCCGGCGACGAACGCTCCGAGGATCACGTCCAGGTCGAGCTCCGCGGCCAGCACGACGAGGCCGACTATCAACAGCAGCGCGAGACGCACGGCAAGCTGCCCGCTGGTGCCCATCGTCGTCCGGACAAGGCGCACGACGCGCGCGGGGCGGCTGCGCACCGCCACGACCCCGATCGCCGCGGCGATCACCGCGAACACCAGCAACAGCGCGGTTCTTGCGGGCTCTCCCGACTCGACGGCGAGGATCACGGAGACGGCCACGACCGGCAGGAACTCGCCCGCTGCTCCCGCGGCCACGAGGTAGTCGCCGAAGCGGCGACCCAGCACGCCCGCGTCCCGCAGGATCGGCATCAGGGTTCCCAGCGCGGTCGTCGTCACCGCGAGACCGACGAGGACCGGGGCCGTGATCGCTCCGAGGGCCCAGAGCGTGAAGGAGATGGCGAGTCCCAGAGCGAACGAGAGCCACCAGCCGGCGAACCCAAGCTCGGTCGGGCGCCCGCCGATGCGCGCGAAGTCGATCTCCATTCCGGCGAGGAAGAAGAGGAACGCGAGCCCGTAGACCGACAGGGCGTCGATGAAGTCGTCGACTTCGGCCAGCCCCAGCACCTCCGGGCCGACGATCACCCCCAGCGCGACCTCGGCGACGACGATCGGGACGCGGACCCGCGGCGTGAGATCGGCCAGGATCGGCGCCAGCACCGCGACCGCGGCGACGACCACGATGCTCGCCTGGGTGATTTCCACGTGTTCGGGTGAGCGGCTTTAGCCGCGAAAGCGACAGGTGGCGGTCAGTGGAGTTGGAGGCTATTCGCCGCGCGCAGGAGACGCTAGTCGTCCGAGGTGCGCCTGCGAAGCCGCCGGGTCGTGTGGGCGAAGGGGATGCATGGCGCGCGATGGATTGATTGCATGTGCAATCATCTTCACGGGCAACCCAAGGAGGTCCTGATGGACGTCGTGCTCGTACTCGGCCGCGTGCTGCTGGTGGCGCTCCCGATCTTCTCCGGACTGACCGTCCACCAGTCGCGTGACGGTGTCGAGGCCGCAAGGGCATCCGGCGCTCCCGCGCCCGAGCTTCTCGTACCGCTCTCGGGTGCCGGGCTCGCAGCCGGCGGCCTGATGGTCGCGCTCGGGCTCTGGGCAGACGCCGGCGCCCTGATCCTGATCGCCACCCTCGCGCCGATCACCTACTACATGCACGCGTTCTGGAAGCTCGAGGGCATGGACCGGGTGATGCAGCAGACCAACTTCTTCAAGAACCTCGCCATGATCGGCGGCTGGGTGGTCGTGTTCTGGGCGTACAACCAGGGGCAGGATCTGCCGGCTTCGCTCACGGACGCCCTGTTCGGACGGATCTAAAGAGCTTCCCCCTGAGAGAGGACGTAACCCGGACGCCTCGCCGCGCGCGCGGTTGGTCTTTTGCACCCGAGCAGGAACCGCCGAAAGCTGCTGGGATCCGGGCTACGTCGTCGGCTATCGCTTACCCGCTGGCGGAGGCGAGAAACCGGCGCCGGGCGATCCCCCGGCCTAAGCGTTCACCTCCTCGAGCTCCGAGCGCTCGAGCTCGTCGAGCAGGTGCCGCAGGGCCGGCGGTCCCTCCTCTGAGACGAGAGCGATCGTGCCCGGCCAGTAGGGGCTCGTGGCAGCGGTCGACCCGAGCAGGGTCGGCGCATACACCCAGCTGCCCGTGTTCCAGAGGCTTGTGGCGCCGGCCTTCCAGCCCGCCTCCTCGGCCATCGGCCCCCGGCGGTGGGTGTGGCCGAAGATCAGGTGCTCGGCCTCGATCGCGAGACGCTCGGCGACGTCGGCGATCGCCGCCAGCCCGGCACGGGTGATGGCGCCGGGCGAGAGGTCGGATCGCACGGGCCCAAGGCCCAGCCGGTTGGCGATCCCAACGGCCCCGGGAACGACGACCGAGCCGACGATCCAGCCGCGAACGCGCGACGCAGGGCCCGCGCCGCTGCCCAGCGCGTTCCAGATCCGCATGCTCGGCCCGACACCCCCGGCGCGCTCGCGGTCAGACCCCTGGGCGAGCGCGAAGAGCAGCGCGTACACGGGCGCCTGAGCGCGCTCGTACTCGTCGGGATTCACGCGCTGAGCCCCGGCCGGCGGCTCGAGCGGGTCGGGGCCAGGAGGCTCGAAGCCCAGCACGCGCTCGACTGCGGCCACGGCGAGTCGCTCGAAGGTGGGGATCGTGAGATGCCGGTCGAGGTAGTGACCGTGAGTGGCGTAGACACCCGGGCGTAGCCACAGGCCCGGATAGGCGATCGTCACGCGGTCTGCGCCCAGCTGCCGTGCGAGCGCGGCGAGGGCGGTCTCCTCCGGGTCGATCCGCTGCTCGAGCTCGAGCGGAGCAGAGCCCTCGAGCCGCCGGCGCTCGAGCCAGCTCTCCAGCAGGTGATGGTCGTGGTTGCCCGGCACGACGAGGATCTCGGCGTTCGGCACCGCCTCGCCTAGCTCGCGGAGGAATGGCTCGGCGATCAGGAAGGCGTCGGCGATTGGACGGTCGCGCAGCTCGATCACGTCGCCGAGCAACACGACGCGGTCGGCGCCTTCCAGACCGCGAAGCAACGGCTCGCGGAAGTGCGCTCGGCGAAGCAGGTCCATGCCGGTGCCCGCTCCCAGATGCAGGTCTGAGAGGATCGCGGTCAGCATGCTCGGGGGAATGGTCGCAGCGTCGCTGATCTCAGAGTTCTGGAACGAGGAGCTGGTCGCGCACGACCGCCAGTACGTGTTCCTGGTGCTTGCCGGGTTCGTGCTTTCGTTCGGCTTCATCCGCCTGTCGACCCGGCTGATGCGAAGCCCCCGCGTGCCTTGGTGGCCGGGCAGCGTGGTCTCGGAGGGCGGCGTCCACGTCCACCATCTCGTGTTCGGGATCGTGCTGATGATGGTCGCCGGAACCATCAGCTTCGCCGGCTTCGCCGCCAGCCCCTGGTATGAGCTCTGCGCGGCCGCCTTCGGGATCGGCGTGGGCCTGACGATCGACGAGTTCGCGCTCTGGGTCTATCTCGACGACGTCTACTGGGCGAAGGAGGGGCGAAGCTCAATCGACGCCACCGTGCTCGCGGTGGCGTTCATGGGACTGATCCTGGTCGGAGCGTCGCCGTTCGACGTCGACACGGAAACGGCCGCGGACGTGGTCGCGACCGTGGTGGGCGCGGCGCTTCACCTGACCGCGGTCGGGATCTGCTTCTTCAAGCAGCGCCTGTTTCACGGTTTCGTCGGCTTCTTCATCCCCCCGCTGGCGATCTACGGGGCATGCAGGATCGGCAAGCCCGCCTCGCCCTGGGCGCACCGCTTCTACGGCGAACGCAACCCGGCCAAGCAGGCGAAGGCCGAGCAGCGCTTTCGCCCGGGCCGCCGCACGGACCGAATCAAGGATCGGTTTCGAGACCTGGTCGGCGGAGTGACGGCCGAGGAGTACGAGGCGAAGCCGTAGCCGGCGCCTCCGCGCGCGTCCCCTCGATGTCGAGGTGGGGGAGATGCTGCTCGGCCCAGGCCGGAAGCCACCAGCTGCCTCGTCCGGCGAGTACGAGCAGCGCGGGCGCCAGCAGGAGCACCGTCATCGCAGCGAGGGCGACCCCCACCGAGAGCCCGACCCCGAACTGCTTCACCGTCGGGTCGCCGTTGAGGATGAAGCTCGCGAACACCGACATCATGATCAGAGCCGCGGCGACGATCGGCTTGGCGCCGGTCTCCAGGCCCGTGGCGATCGCCTTCCTGGCGTCGTCGGTTTGAGCCCGGGCATGCTCGATTTGGCTCATTAGGAACACCTGGTAGTCCATCGAGAGGCCGAACAACACGGCGAACATGATCAGCGGCACGAAGCTCGCGATCGGATCCGTGCCGCTCGAGGTGTCGAGGCCAACGAGGTCGAGGCCCCACCCGTACTGAAAGCACGCCGTCACGACGCCGAACGCCGCGCAGACGGAGAGCACGTTCGCGACCGCGGCCTGCGCGGGCACTAGCACCGACCGGAACGCCGTCATCAGCACGGCGAAGCCAAGCGCGATCACCGCCGCGATCACGAGGCCGAGCTTCGAGGAGATCCCGGAGGCGAGGTCGACGTAGCTGGCGGTCTGCCCGCCGACGTGCGCCTCGACGTCCGTCCCGGCCGTGCGCTGGGGGATCACGTAGTTACGCACGGTCTCGACCAAGTCGGCGGTCTCGGTCGCCGCGGGCGCCGTCGTCGGGATCACGGTGAAGATCGCGGCCTCGCCGGACTTGTTGATCTGAGGCGGCGAGACGACGTCCACGCCGGTGGTCTCTCGCAGTCCGCGCTGGAGCTTGACCAGGCGCTGATCGGTCCCGCGCTCGTCGCCGCCGGCGTTGGTCAGCTCGTTCGTGAGCTCGCGCTTCAGGTCCTTCGCCTGCTGCTCCTGGATCTGGGCCACCTGCTGTTCGGCTTCGAGCTGGGCCTTCTGCGCCTGGAGGTTCGCCGCCTGGATCTGGGCATCCGCCGCCGATTGCTGGAGCGCGTCTTTTTGCTGGGAGAGCGAGGCGGCTTCGAGCGCCAGGGACGCGACCTCGCCTCCGAGCTCCACCGCGGCGCCTCCGAGCGCCTCGGCCTCCGCCCGCAGGTCGGCGGCCTGCTGCCTCACCGCCTCCGCCTGGGCCTGAACACGGTCCTGTTCGCGCGTCACCTGCTCGAGTCGTGCGACGAGTTCCGCCTCGCGCGACTGCAATGCGTCCAGGCGACGCTCCAGTCGCGCCCTTCGCGCCGGCGTCACGTCCCCCGCGAGCTGGGCCTCGATCCGCCGCTCCGCGGCCTGCACTGCACCATGGGCCCGACGGATCGCCGCGGCCTGCGCATCGAGCTCGGCGGCCTCTCGCGCAAGGCCCGCCGCCTGCGAGACGAGCGCATCGAATTGGGCTCGCAGCGTTCGCTGCTGATCGAGCGCCGCACGGTCGGATTCGAGCTGGGCCTGCTCCGTCTGGAGGCCGGCGGCCTCGGCCTCGAGCGCGGCCTGCTCGCCCTCGAGCTCGGCTTGCCTCTCCTCGAGGGCAGCTCCCTGGGACTGCAGGCGAGCGGCCTCGGCCTGTCCCTGCTCCTGCTCGCTCTCGAGCTCATTCTCCAGCTTCTCGGCCTCTCGTTTCTGCTGTTTGAACTTGTTCGACGGCTTCGCCGGCGAGCCGAGGTCGACGGCGACCACCAGCGGCCCGTTGTAACCGACGCCGAACCCCGAGGTCGTGAGGTCATACGCCTGGCGCTCGGTCGTGTCCTTGGGCGTTGCGCCGACGTCCTCTTGGCCGAGGTCGAGCGAGAGGAAGGGGATGATCAGGGGAAGCAGGATTGCGAGCGCGATCGCCACGGAGCGCCAGGGGTGCCCAGTCACGAAGCGCGCCCAGGACGCCCACAACCCGTGCCCTGGCTCCTTCGGCTTCGGGCGCAGGAACGCCGGCAGGCTCAGCGAGTCGATGTGCCGCCCGAGCACGGCAAAGATCGCCGGCAGCAGCGTGATCGCGGCCAGCACTGCGGTCACCACGGCCACCGCCGACGCGTAGCCGAGAGAAGTGACGAGGGGGATGCCCGCGACGAGCAGGGTGACCAGAGCCAGGAGGACCGTCGTCCCGGCAAACACGACGGCGCTGCCAGACGTCGCCACGGTAGTCGCGATCGAATCCGCCGTCTGCATGCCCTCGGCACGGTGTGCCCGGTACCGGTTGACGAGAAAGAGCGCGTAGTCGATGCCGACGCCGAGTCCGATCATGGTCGCCAGGGTCGGAGCGATCGTCGGCACCTCGGTGATGTGGCCGAGCAGCCCGACCACGGACAGGCCGATCAGCAGGCCGATCACGGCCGAGATGATCGGCAGGCCCATCGCGGCGAGCGTGCCGAACGTGAACGCCAGGATGACCATCGCCGCGGCCAGGCCGACAACCTCGCTCGACTCGGTGGCGGGCTCCGAGAGCTCGCTGCCGATCTGTCCACCCGCGGCCACCTTCATCCCGGCGTCGAGCGCCGGATCGCCCGCGTCGAGGATGCGCTGGGCCTTCTCCTCCGTCAGTCGCTCGTTGGAGATCTCGAGCAGCACGGGGATGAAGGCCGTGCGCTTGTCGTCGCTGATCTGGTCGCCGCCCTTCTGGCTGAACGGGCTGCGCGCGCTGTGGACGTAGCGGATGTCCACGATGGCCTGGTGTGCTGCCTCGATAGCCGACTTGTTCGCGGGATCCGTGACCTTGCCGGTCTCGGCGCGGAAGACGATCGGGTTCTGGCCGTTCTGCTGCGGCGGGAACTGGTCGGCGAGCAGATCCGACGCCGCCTGGCTGTCGGTCCCGGGGAGCTCCAGATTGTTCGACGTGTTCGCCCCGAATTCGCGGACCAGCCCCACCACGACCACCACCACGACCAGCCAGGCAGCCAAGAAGACCCAGCGCCTGCGGGCCGCGTGCATCCCGAGTCGGTGCAGAAATGGCGCCAAGAACGCCTCCCTGAGTGTGCGCACCTCCGCGCGTCGCGCGTCCGTGCGCGGAGCGAGTCTAAACCGCGATCCGGAGCGAGTCCAAGAATCTCACCAACGGCACATGCTGCTTTCGCGCCTAAAGGCGCTCACTCACGAATCACCAACGGCACATGCTGCTTTCGCGCCTAAAGGCGCTCACTCACAAACCTGAGCACTGCCCGCTCAAACTCGGCGGGTCGCTCGAGGTTCGGCAGATGCGCGGTGTCGGGGATCTCGACCGCTTCCGCACCCGGCACGCCCGCGGCGATGGCCGCGGCGCCGCGATTGACACTCGGCTGATCGAGCGCGCCGGTGACGACCAGAGTCGGCGCCCTGACCTCGCCGAGGCGCCCAACCGCGGGCGGGTCAAGCTCGGTCGGCTCGATGGCGACACCCTTTTGCTCGGCCTCCTCCTCGCGCTCAAGCGCCGAGTGGTTCATGCGCGCGGCGTGCTCGCGCACCGCCGGATCGACTTCGCCAGGCTCGCGGCTCGGGCCGTCGACCCACATTCCCAGCTCAACCTCGTTGGCGGCGGCAACGCCGCCGCTTTCATAGGCAGCTTCCACCTCCTCGAACGCCGCGATCAGGTCGGCGCTGTGCTCCCAGCCCGACGGGGTCGCCACGACGGCCACCAGTGCCGCCACGCGTTCCGGGTCGGCGAGCGCGAGGTCCAGCGCCACCTTGCCTCCCATGGAGGCACCGACCGCGATGGCTCGGTCGATTCCGGCCGAGTCGAGGACCTCGAGCGCGTCGCCGTGCAGCGAATAGGGCCCATCCGGATCCTCCGAGTCCCCGAAGCCCCGCTGGTCGTAGCGGATCAGCGTGAAGCGGTCGCGCCAGGCCTCCCACTGAGGGTCCCACATCGTGCGATCGGCGATGCCCTCGTGCACGAGCAGCATGCCCGGGCCCGAGCCGGCGACTTCGTAGACGAGCCCACTCTCGGTGCGGAGCGCGGCCACGCCCTAGAGCCTGGAAACGATCGCTGATGTGATCAGCTCGCCGATCGGCCCGGTCGGGATGCCGGCGACCGAGCTGCCGCCGGAGGTGACGTCGATCCCGTCGTCGCTCGACACCAGCTCCATGTCGAGTTCGATGGGCACCGGAGCATCGCCGAGGGCACGGCCTGCCAGCCCGCCGAACAGGTCTCCGCCCGGCAATCCGAGGGCGTCAGCGCCGAGGTCGACGAGCGCGGCTGGAGACGCGCTTCCGCTCGAGACTAGGTGGTAGGGGTCCGAGCCCTCGCGAGTGAGCTGGAAGGAGGAGACCTCCAACGGCCCGGCGACCAAGTCGTCGATCAGCACATCGACCTCGCTGAACCCGTCGAGGCGGTCCAACACGTCGACCCGCTGATTCAGGTCGAGATCGAGGCCGCTGCCCCGGGCCTCGAAGCGGCTGCCGTCGTCGAACAGCAGGCGGAGGGCAGGGAAGCCGCTGAGCGAGACGGACGCATCGCCCCCTCCGGCGGTGAGCCGATCCTCGGTCTGGCGTTCGGCGATCGGCGGGATCAGCAGCTGGCTCCCGACCAGGACTACCACGGCCGTGGCGATGGCGGCAATTGCCCAGCGAGGCACCGCCGAAGCTTTACATTCCGCGGGTGGAGCCCACGCTGCTCGAGTCGCTCGGAGAGCGTTTCCTCGCCGACCGTGAGGCGCTTGCGGACGAGATGGTGGAGCGAATCCGCGACGCGGTCACCGACTTCGCCGACTTCGACGGGCCGGAGCTGTGGGAGGCGATGCGCGCCTCGTGCCTGGCCAACCTCGAAGCCGGGCTGACCGGGATGAGCCATCAGCTCGAGCTTCCGGCCGAGATCCCACCCGACGCCCGCGACCTGGCGCTGCTCGCCGCCCGTCTCGACCTACCACTGGCGGGCGTGCTCGGTGCGTACCGCGCCGGCCACGCGATGATGTGGCAGCGGTGGTTCGACGCCGTCGAGCGTCAAGAGGTCGACGATGAGGCGCGCCGGGCCGCGCTTCACGCCGCGTCGACCTACCTGTTCGAGTACGTCGACCGGCTGTCGACGTTCGTCACCGCCGAGTACACGGCGGAGCGCGATCGGTTCATGCGCTCACGCGAGCAGCGGCGGACGCAGCTCGTGCGCGACATCCTCGACGGCGCCGATCCCGATCCGGCAGAGGCGCTGCGCGAGCTCGACTACGACCTGCGCCTGCATCACTTGGGTGCCGTGGTCTCGGGGGCCGACGTCGACGGCGCCGTCCGAGAGCTGGCGCGCACCCTCGACGCGCCACACCGGCTGACCGTCTCGCTCGCCGGCGACACGGCCTGGGCCTGGCTCGGGCGAACGCGCGAGTTCGACCTGCCCGAGCGCATCGAGCCGCCGGCCGGGGGCGCGGTCTCCCTCGGCGACCCCGGGGGCGGCACAGACGGGTTCCGGCGCTCGCATCGGGAGGCGCGCGAGGCTCACCGGATCGCGCTGCGCGGGCGCGGCGAGGCACGGCTGGTGCGCTACGACGAGGTGGCGCTCGAGTCGCTTGTCGCCGACGACGATGCGCGCGTTCGCGCCTTCGTCGCCCGCGAGCTGCGCGGGATCGACGGCGACGACGCGCGCTCACGCCGGCTGCGCGAGACGCTTCGCGCCTACTTCGCCTGCGCCCAGAACGCGTCGGCTGCCGCAGCGATGCTGGGCGTACACGAGCACACCGTCGCTTACAGGCTGCGGACGATCGAGGAGCGGCTCGGGCGCCCCGTCAACGCCCGGCGCGCGGAGCTCGAGACCGCGCTGCGCCTGCTGGGTTCGTAGCTCGCGCCGCTCTACGGCGGCGGGTGGGCGGTGACCGTCGATTTATGTACCCATACGGTCAGTTACTCGACGGTCACGCGAACGCGGCGTCGAATCCCAGCTAGCCGCGTCCTTCTGTGCTGCGCACAAAGCGACGCACTGGATTCAGCGAATTGACCAAGGTCGGACGCGCCGCGCGCGGCTAGCCTGGGGTCGGAGGACCGAGGTGAGCGAAGGGCGCAATCCCAGGGTGCTGGCCATCGACGCCGGCGGCACGATGACCGACACGTTCATCGTCGACGACGCCGGGTCGTTCGTCGTGGGAAAGGCTCAGACGACGCCCGATGACGAGTCGACGGGGTTCATGGATTCGGCCCGGGACGCGCTGGAGCAGTGGGATTCCAGCCCCGAAGACGCGTTCGGCCGCATCGCCTCGGGCATCTACAGCGGCACGGCCATGCTCAACCGGCTGCTGCAGCGTCAGGGCCTACGCGTGGGCGCGATCGTGAGCTACGGCCAGGAGGACTACCTCGAGCTCGAGCGCGGGATCCAGACGTTCCTCGGCTACTCGTACGCGGACCGGCTGCACATTGCGACCCATCACCACAACGAGCCGATCGTTCCGCGCGAGCGGATGAAGGGGGTGCGCGGGCGGATCGACGTCTTCGGCGAGGTGGTGCTGCCGCTGCGCGAGGAGGACGCGCGGGAGGCCGCGGCCGAGCTGCTCGACGCCGGGGTGGAGGGAATCGTCGTCTCGCTGCTGTTCTCCTACCGCAACGCCGAGCACGAGCTGCGCGTGGCCGAGATCCTGGCCGAGGAGAAGGACCGGCGCGGCCTGAACGGCGAGGTGCCCGTGTTCCTGTCGTCCGAGCTCTACCCGATGCGTCGCGACCTGCCGCGCCTCAACTCGACCCTGCTCGAGGCCTACGCGGCCGAGCCCTCGCGCGGCACGCTCCAGCGGGTGCGCGATCAGACGAAGGAAGCCGGCGCAGGGTTCGAGCTGCGGGTCATGGCCGCGCACGGGGGAACGATCTCCATCGAGGCGAAGGAGCTGGCGCGCACCCTCGTGTCCGGACCGATCGGAGGCGTGGTGGGCGGTGCGGCGCTCGCGGGGCGACTGGGCGAGCGCAAGGTGCTCTGCACCGACATCGGCGGCACCTCGTTCGACATCGCGCTGATCACCGACAACCGCTTCGAGATCACGCAGACGCCCGATATCGCTCGCTTCGTGCTGAACATGCCGCTGGTCCGGATCGACTCGATCGGCGCCGGGACGGGCTCGTTCGTGCGCGTCAATCCCAACTCAGGCCGGCCCGAGCTCGGCCCCGACTCCGCCGGAGCGCGGATCGGCGTGTGCTGGCCCGAGGGTGGGCTGGAGACGGTCTCGATCACCGACCTCAACCTCGTGCTGGGCCGGGTGAACCCCAACTACTTCCTCGGCGGAGACGTGGTGCTCGATCCCGAGCGCGCCGAAGCGGAGGTGCGCCGGCAGGTCGGAGAACCGCTCGGGCTCGACGTGCCGCAGGCGGCGGCGGGCGTCGTGGAGCTGTTCGAGCAGACGCTGCGAAACGAGGCGGTCGGGCGCATCCTCGGCAAGGGCTACTCGCCGGCGGACTACGCGCTGCTCTGTTACGGCGGCGGGGGGCCGCTGCACGTCGCCGGGTACACCGAGGGCGTCGCCTACAAGGACGTGCTCGTGCCGGCCTGGGCGGCGGGCTTCTCCGCGTACGGCTGCGCCTGCGCCGACTTCGAATACCGCTACGACCATACGATCGACTACCCGATCCAGCCCTCGCAGGACGAGATGGAGCGCGCCGGCATCGCGATGATGATCACCGGCGCCTGGCTCGGGCTTCAGGACCGGGTCGCGGAAGAGTTCGCCAAGTCCGGGGTGGACCGCGACGCGATCTCGTTCACCCACATCGTGCGCATGCAGTACTTCGGCCAGCTCAACGACATCGAGATCGTGTCCCCACACCCTGAGCTCGAGGACGAGACGCACCTCGCCGAGCTGATCGACGCGTTCGAGGAGGCGTACTCGAAGGTCTACGCGCGTTCGGCCCGCTCGCCGGAGCTCGGCTACCTCGTGACCCACGCGATCGTCACGGGCCGCGCCGAGGTGGAGAAGCCCGCGCTCCCCGAGCTCGAGGAGGTGGGCGGCTCGCCCGAGCCCAAGGCCGAGCGCCCGGTCTGGTGGCAAAACGGTTTCGCCGACACGGCGATCTACGAGCTCGATGAGATTCGCGCCGGCCAGTCGGTCGATGGACCGGCGATCGTCGAGTCGGTGGCGACGACGTTCGTGATTCCGCCCGGCCGTGCGGCGCGGCTCGATCCCCAGCAGATCTTCCACCTGTCGGCAAGCGAGGAGGTTTGAGGTGACGATCGTCGAGGCGACGAAGCAGCTCGAGCCCAGACAGGCCGGCGTCGGCTGGGATGGCGCGAGGCTCGACGAGATGCTCGCCACCTCCGAGCGCCTCTTCGCCGACACCGGTTCGTACATGGGCCTCACCGGCGACCTCGAGCTAAAGGGCTCGGACCCGATCGGCTACGAGAAGCTGTTCTCTCGATTGCGGGGTGGGCTCGTGTCAGCGCGCGAGACCGCGATGAACATCTCGGCGAGCCCGATCGTCAAGGAGCTGGGCGAGCTGTGCTTCGCCCTGTACACGCCCGAGGGCGACTCGATCGCGCTGTCGACCGGGATCATCGTCCACATCCACACGATGTCCGACGCGCTCAAGTACATGGTGCGCAGCGGGTGGGAGGACAACCCCGGGATCGAGCCCGGGGACATCTTCGCCAACAACGACCCGGTGATCGGCGACGTCCACAACGCCGACGTGCAGACGTTCGTGCCGATCTTCTGGGAGGGCGAGCTGGTGGCGTGGGCCGGCGGTGTCACCCACGTGCTCGACATCGGCGCGAAGACGCCAGGCGGCGTCCCGTTTGGGCCCATCACACGCCTCGACGACGGGCTCGACCTGCCGTGTATGAAGATCGGCGCCAACGACGAGCTGGCGGCCTGGCACCTCAAGCGCTGCGAGCTGCAGACGCGGGCGCCGATGTACTACCTGCTCGACGAGAAGACGCGCTTGGCGGGCTGCCACCTGATCCGCGAGGCGGTGGAGCGAGTGATCCTCGAGGAGGGGATCGACCGCTTCAAGCAGTTCTCGCGCGAGGTGATCGAGGAGGGCCGGCGCTCGTTCAAGTCGCGCATCCGCGAGATGACGGTGCCGGGGCGTTATCGCTCACCGGCGTTCGGCGAGCTGACGCTCACGGACAAGGAGGCGCTGCCTGCGCAGGCGCGGCGGGACCTGGTTATGCACTCGCCCTTCGAGGTGCGGATCGGCGGCGACGGCACCTACGAGCTCGACTACGACGGCTGCTCGGCCTGGGGGCACCACTCCCTCAACTGCACGCCGTCGGCGATGCAAGGGGCGATCTGGGTGCAGTTCACGCAGACGCTGGTGTGCAACGACAAGGTCAACGACGGCGCCTACCTGGCGCTGAACACGAACTTTCCGCGGGGCACGATCTCCAACATGGGCGACGCCGGGGGCTCGACCGGCGCGGCCTGGGGGTTCCTCATTCCCTCCTTCACCGGTTTCCCGCGGACGCTTTCGCGGGCGCTTCAGGCGCGCGGCTACATCGAGGAGGTGATCGGCGCCTATGCCTGCGCGGGCAACTGCTACCAGGGCGGAGGAATCGACCAGTACGGCAACTCGTCGGCGATCACCCACTTCGAGCTCGCCGCGCAGGGGATGGGGGCGAAGTACGTGCTCGACGGCACCGATCACGCCGCGGCCATGTTCAACCCCGAGGGCGACATGGGCGACGTCGAGATGTGGGAGCTGATCACGCCGATCGTCTACCTGTCGCGGCGGCGCAAGGCGTCGTCGGGGGGCCCGGGGCGACACCGCGGCGGCTCGTCGCACGAGGCCCTCTTCATCCACAACAAGACGCCGTTCTGGGCCGTGCAGAACATGGGGGCGGGGAAGATGTTCACCTCGCCCGGGTTGTTCGGCGGCTATCCGGGCGCGCTCGCGTACGTGCACAACGTGCGGGGCGCCGACCTGCGCGAGCGCGCGCAGCGCGGGGAGGCATACCCGGTGGCCGACGGCTCGTTCGACGAGCCCGCGCTGCTGGAGATCGGCGGCGAGCACGAGTACAAGCAGGACAACTTCACCACCGAGCAGCCGATCGCCGACGGCGACCTCTACCTGCTGGTCCTGCGCGGGGGCTCGGGGCTCGGCGACCCGCTGCTGCGCACGCCCGAGGCGGTCGCTGACGACGTCGGTGCCAATCACCTATTGCCGCGATTCGCGGATTCGGTCTACGGGGTTGCGTTCGACGGCGCTGGCGCCGTCGACCAAGCGGCCACTGGGCAGCGGCGCGAGGAGATCCGCGCCGAGCGGCTCGAGCGCGCCGTGCCGACGCGTGACTGGTGGGCACAGCAGCGCGAGCGGATCCTCGCGGGCGAGCTCACGCTGCAAAACAAGGTCATGCTCGCGGAGTCGATGCGCCTGTCGCCGCCGTGGGCGGCCGAGTACCGCGGCTTCTGGGACCTGCCCGAGGACTTCGAGTTCTCAGACGCCGTGACGCCGACGATCGACGTCGAGCGGGCCGAACCCGGCAAGGTGACGCCGGAGGAGGCCGCAGCCGAGTTCCTTGCGGCCTCGAACGTGCAGCCGGGCCCGGAGGCGCGCGGCGGCGCGGGATCGTTGGAGCGAGAGACGCTCGAGGCGATGCTCGACGAGAAGCTCTCGCGCCGGGAGATCAAGGCACTCCAGTCGGGATACAAGGACGCCGACCGCTTCGACAAGTGGGTGGCGGTGCTCCAGGACCGGGTGCCCTACTCAGAGCCGATCGTGCTGCCAGTGGGGGAGGGGCTGAACGTCGTCCGCTCCGCCGACGGCGAGCTAGTCACCCGATGTGACTGTGGGCACGACTTCTGCGGCGCCGACGGCAACTGGAAGCTCGACGCGGTGGTGTACGTGCGCGACAGCGTCGAGGCGATGCGCGAGGTGTTCCCCCAGATGTCCCACGCGGACCCCGAGTGGCAGGAGCTGCGCGAGTTCTACTGCCCGTCATGCGCGCGCCAGCTCGAGGTGGAGTGCTCAACGCCGGGCTATCCGGTGGTGCACGAGTTCCTGCCCGACGTCGAGGGCTTCTACCGCGGCTGGCTCGGCCGCGAGGTCCCGTAGCCTTCTCTCGAGACCGCCATGGGCTACATGATCAGAGGCGAGCCGGCGCCCGGCCGGCCCGAAGGGGCGATCGAGCCCGACGAGTCGCTGCCGCGCGCGTGCGTGATCGGGGCGGGCTCATGCGGGATCACGGCCGCGAAGGCGCTGTATGAGGCGCGGGTGCCGTTCGACTGCTTCGAGATGGGGCCGGTGCTGGGCGGCCTGTGGGCATTTCAGAACCCCAATGGGCGGTCGGGCTGCTACCGCACGCTGGAGATGAACACGTCGGGTCCCCGGATGTCGTACTCGGACTTTCCCTTCAACGACGACGACTACCCGATGCACGAGGCGGTGCTGGCGTACTTCGAGCGCTACGTCGATCACTTCGGGATCCGCAACACGATCACGTTCAACACCAAGGTCGAGCGCGTCGAGCGGCGGGAGGACGGGGTGTTCGAGGTCGAGATCGCGGGAATGAACGCGAACCCCGCCGCCCCCGGACGCGAAGCAGAGGAGGCGGCGGGCATTGATTCAGAGATCAGGGAGTACGACGCGATCGTCGTGGGCAACGGGCACCACTGGGACTCGCGCTGGCCCGAGCCGCCGTTCCCGGGCTCTTTCGACGGGCTGGAGATGCACTCCCACGACTACCGCGACCCGTCGACCTTCGAGGGCAAGCGGGTGGTGGTGGTCGGCGGCGGCAACAGCGGCGTGGACATCGCGCGCGACGCGGGCGACTATGGCGAGAAGGCGTATCTCTCGCTCCGGCGCGGGATCCATGTGCTGCGCAAGCGCCTCGGTCGGAAGAACAAGCCGATCGATCAGACGCTGGCGCCCCCATGGGTGCCGTGGCCGATCAAGCAGAAGGGTTTCGAGCTGCTGCGCCGGCGCTCCGGCGACATCAGCGACTACGGGTTCCCCGAGCCCGACCACAAGATCGGACACGCGCATCCGACCGTGTCCGATCAAATCCACGATCGGCTGGCGAGCGGGAAGGTGGTCGCCAAGCCCAACATCCGCGAGCTGCGCGGCGACAAAGTGCTGTTCGAGGACGGATCGGAGGAGCGGGTGGACGTGATCGTCTACTGCACGGGCTACAAGGTCACGTTCCCGTTCTTCGACCCCGAGTTCATCGCGGCGCCCGACAACGACCTGCCGCTGTTCCGACGCACGTTTCCTCCGGAGATCGACGGCGTGTACTTCCTCGGGCTGGCGCAGCCGCTTGGCGCGCTGATGCCGATCGCGGAGAAGCAGGGAGAGTGGATCGCCGAGCTGCTCGCCGGACGCTATCGCCTGCCGTCGCGCGAGGAGATGCGCGCGGACATCGCGCGGGTGCGCGCAGCCGACGCCAAGCGGTTCTACAAGTCGAAGCGCCACACGATGGAAGTGGACTTCGACGAGTGGATGCGCGACGCCGACCGGGAGATTCGGGCGGGCGCCACGCGCGCGACGGCGGCCGGCAATGCGCCGGCGATCCAGCCGCGAGCGCGCCGAGAGCAGCCCGCGACGGCGGTCTAGCCGCTACGCCGGCGCGAAGTGCCGGCGGACGAGATCGCGGACCTCCTCCAGGTCGGGCCACTCCGAGGGCGGGCCGTCGGGGCGTCGCACCCGCCGCTCGTCACCGGGCGGGAGCTCGGAGAGGAGCTCGCGGTTCTCCGGGCGCTGGAGTTGTCTGGCGACGGTTCGTTGTGCGGTTGCGATCACGGGGTTGCGGTTACGGCGGCTCATCAGGTTGGGTCCCATCGCATCGAGATCCTCGGCGAGGGGTTGGATCAACACCACCTCGGTGCCTTGGGCGCGCAGCTTCTTCGCCTCGCTTCCGAGCAGCCGGCCCGAGCCGTTGCGGAAGGCGCGCGCCAGGCGCTCGGCCGGGTTCCAGGCGCGGGTGGGGTGGAGGGAGGAGGTGGGGTTCAGGCAGATAACGAGGTCGAGCTCGAGGTCGGCGAGCAGATCGAGGTTGGAGGTGGAGTGGATGCCGCCGTCGACGTACCGGTGGCCGGCGATCTCGACGGGGTAGTAGAAGCCAGGGATGGCGCAGGAGGCGGCGACGGCGTCGGCGAGGTCGGCTTGAGGCGCATTGGCGCGGCCGAACGGGACTCGCTTGCCGGTGGCGTAGTCGCACGCGACCACCCAGTGGTTCGGGTGTGGCGTCCAGCCGCTCGGGACGACGCGGCGGACGATGTCCTTGATCGGCTCGGTCGAGACGAAGCCGCGCGGCGCCCAGCCGGCGAACATCGAGCCGGGGGTGTAGGCGCTGGGGTTACGCAGGGTGCGGACCGCCAGGCGCCAGGATCCGGGCCCGATGGGCGGGAGTGCACGCTCGAGGCGAAAGCGCGCGCCGCCGCCGCGGTCGGCCTCGGCCTGCGGGCGGCCGATGGCGTCGGTGACGCCCTCGAAGGTCTCCCCGGCGGAGTGAGCGACCATGAACCAGGGCGGGATGCCGGCGACGCAGAGCGAGCCGATCAGCGAGCCGGCGGACGTGCCGACGACGTAGTCCGCGGTGGCGGGGTCCCATCCGGTCTCCCGCGCGAGGGCGTCGAGCCCGCCTGTGAGCCACGCGCCGCCCTGGATGCCCCCGGCGCCGAGGACGAGCCCGACTTTCATGGTGCCTTGAGGCTACCCGGCGATCCAGTCACTCATTTGCCACACACCCGCCTGCAAATCGCCACATTCACCCGCGCCACGTCACACCTGTGCCCGCAAATTGCGGCAATGCACCCACCCCGGGGTCAAGGCCGCCGCCCTCGAGCTCGTCGTCCAGGGCCTCAACGACTGCGAGATCTCCCGCGTCTCGGCGTTCCGCGACGGACGATCCTGGACTGGCGCCGCCCGACGTTTGTGCCGCGCACTCCAGAGATCGCACGGGAGACGTGCCCTCGCTGCTGGCGGGCCGCCCGGCCGGTGCGCTTCACGACCGATGACTACTCGGAGTTCTTGGCCATCTACCTAGGCGACGGCTCCATCTCGGCACCCCCACGGACTCAACGACTCCGAATCGCCCTGGACGTTAGTAGTCCGAAACGGACGTGGCGGGTCCGGATCAACCGACGCAGGAGCGTTTCCCTGATTCTTGGGAACGTCGGCCTGAAGGAGTGATCAGACGCTAGATTTTGAAGAGCCCACGCGGGTGTGGCGGAACGGAATACGCGCCGTCCTCAGGAGGCGGTGGGCGAAAGCCCGTGTGGGTTCGAATCCCACCACCCGCATCGATCGACCCGCCGGAACCCGGCGGGTCGCTCGCTAGAATCGCGCAACCCTGCCGCTATCGTCTAGGGGACTAGGACGCCGGATTCTCAGTCCGGAAACCCGGGTTCGAATCCCGGTAGCGGTGCTTAATTCCGTGCAAATCCGCACCTTTTGAGCTTGTGCGATTTGCCTTAGTTTCCGGAGTTCAAGTCCGGCGGCCTGAGCCGTCTTCT